>ERZ808240.80-NODE-80-length-121881-cov-19.578834_pt1 | contig 121881 bp, 97 predicted proteins | sample MGYA00521084_ERZ808240 | MGnify/ENA primary metagenome ERZ808240 (study PRJEB31516, sample SAMN03275571) | gut metagenome | biome: mammalia-associated habitat; material: feces | host: Papio cynocephalus | place: Kenya | collected 2012-08-06 ...
TGACCTTCAAGTGCTACAACGGTCTCGCCGTATATCAGGTTGCTCCCGAAGGCTATGGTACGCCTACCGGGGTTAAAGAAGATGACAATAGACCAACTCCGACAGACAAAAGCGGCATCTATATGGGTGCCACGGCATTCAACACCACGCTGAAGACACTGCCGATACAGCGACTGTCCGACTCATCAAAGAACACATTCTTCGACTTTATCAACGGCTTGCAGATGGACAATGCGACACTATTGTACTATGCTGTCGAAAAAAGCATTGACGCACTTGGCAGTCCTACCTATCCCGACAACCTCAGCAACGCCATCCTCATTACCTTCACCGACGGCCTTGACCAGGGTTCGCTGGCTATGAATCCCACTCCCAAGAGCTGGCGCAATTATGCCACACAGCTCCACACCAAAATTGGCAGCACAAAGATTCAGGGACTGCCCCTAAAAGCCTATACCATAGGATTGAAAAGTGCCGATGTACTCGATGACGAGCAATTTATGTTCAACCTCACGCAACTTGCCTCTGACGACAGCAAAGCGCATTCGGTGACAAATATAGCAGAAGTCGAAGACGAACTCACCAATATTTATGAAGAACTGAACAAGCAGACCTCCAAGCGCACCATATCCATAACCGTTCCTATGATGTCGGACGGAGACAAATACCGACTGACGCTTGACGGCACCGATGCCTCATCCTCGGCCAAAGACTCCAAACGCTGGATTCAAGGCACATTCAGCATTGACGACTATACTCTAAACAATATTACATACTACGGCGTCAGCAGCGCCTCCGGCACCAAGGTCAAAGGCAAGCTCAACGGATTGTACCTCACCTTTACCTTTGACGATTGCCGCGATGAGACCGGCAATATTTTGGACATCAAAGACGAAGACATCGATGAATGGATATATATTCCGTCACGCGATGACTGGCAGCACAATGTCGAAATGATGCGCGAGGGCGTTATCAAGGTCGAAGACATCAAAACCTCTGCGGCAATAATGTTTGCCCTTGACGCCTCCAAGTCTCTCGGCGACCAGTTCCCGGCACTCAAAACGACAGCCACCAACTTTATTCAGCGACTGTTGGGTCAATACTCAGCCGTCGAAGACATCCGCGTGGATGCCGTTGAGGAACCGCAAGACTGGAGCGATGCCGAAGTCTATAACCTGCAAGGCGTCCGCGTATCCAATCCCACAAGCGGATTCTACATCCTCCGCAAAGGCAATTACACCAAGAAAATTCTCCTCCGATAAGGGCCTTCATTCTTATCGCATATAACCTATGTCCTTATTATGTCCGCAGGGCTTTCGGAAAATGGCCGAAGGCTCTGCGGAGTTTTTTCGTACGTTGCGCAACTTTTTCGTGCATATTTAGGGCCGTAAGTGATGTCTATGCAGCCGAAAATCGCTAACTTTGCATTTTGATAGGTACAGCCGCTGCAATTGCAGCGGCCGATACCGCACAACACTTATTGCATCGTTATGATAATGAAACGTCTACATTCATTTATGTTGCAACGGTTTGTACCGCTGCTGGCTATGACGTTCTTCATCAGTTTGTTTATCCTGATGATGCAATTCCTGTGGAAGTACATTGAGGATCTTGTCGGCAAAGGCCTGGATTTCTCGGTAATCTGCGAGTTGTTTTTCTACGCTGCACTGACGATGGTGCCTATGGCGCTACCGCTGGCGGTGCTGCTGGCTTCGCTGATGACCTTCGGCAACCTCGGCGAGAAACTCGAGCTCACGGCGATGAAGGCGGCCGGCATATCGTTGTTCCGCATTATGCGTCCGCTGATAGTGCTGATGGTGTTTGTCTCCATAGGCGCCTTCTTTTTTCAGAATAATGTATTGCCCGTGGCTCAGACCAAGATGTGGACGCTGCTGTTCTCGATGCGACAGAAGAGCCCCGAGCTGGAAATCCCGGAAAAGTCTTTTTACAGCGACATCCCGGATATGAACATCTACGTCGAGCGTAAGGATCGCAACACCGGAATGCTGCACGACATTATTATATATGATGTTAGCCGTGGCATTGACAATTCGCGTATAATCCTTGCCGACAGCGCCAAGATGATGTTTACGCAAGACAAGACGCTATTGTTCCTGCACTTGTACCACGGCGAACTTTTCGAGAATTTCACCGACAATTCGCTGGGCGGCAACAACCGCGGATTTATGCCCTTCCGTCGCGAAAGTTTCGATGACAAGCAAGTGTACTTTCCCTTTGACGCCAACTTCAACCGACTCAACGAGCAAGGCATACGTTCGCAGTACGTGGGTATGAATATCTCCGAGCTGTCGCACGCCATAGACTCGATACAAGCCAAAGTAGACAGCATCGGACAAGTCTTCGGCACCGAGCTCAAAGAAACGCCCTACTTAGGACTACCATATTATACACAGCGATATGTCAACCATAAGTTGGAACGAATTGCACGACCGCCCGTGCATCCGAGCCGCCCGATAAACGTGGATAGTGTCTTCGCTCGCCCCAACGCCTCGATGGCTCGGTCGTACATATCACAGGCCTTGGCCAAAGTACAGCGCGTGCGCAACGAATACGAGTTCAAGAGTACCGTACTGCTGGATCAAGAGAAGTCTATGCGCAAACACGACATAGAGATGCAGAAGAAGTTCACACTGTCCATAGCATGCATTATATTCTTCTTTATTGGTGCCCCGTTGGGTGCTATAGTCAAGAAAGGCGGCATAGGCACCCCGTTGGTACTTAGCGTATTGCTATTTATCGTATACTTTATTTTTGACAACTCGGGCTACAAGATGGCTCGTGACGGCAAGACCGCCGTATGGTTCGGCATCTGGCTGAGTACCATGGTAATGACTCCTCTGGGTATATTCTTCACCTATAAGGCCGTAGGCGATACATCGATGCTTGACTTTGACTGGCTGCGCAAGCTCAATGAGAAAATCAAGCGACCTTCGCAGCTTATGCGCCTGTTTGCACGCGATAGCCGTAATCTCGAGACCAAGGAATACACATTCGATGATGTTGTTCCCTCGGAAATAGTGCCCCGATTGCAGGCACTTATCACAGCCTACCGCAACATTTCGGGGACGAAAGTGCCGTGGTATTCACCTAAGGTATTGCGTAATACGACAGCGCCAATCGCGCCCGAATTGGAGTCCGTAGTCGAGTATCTGCACAATTCCAAGGACATTTATATCATACATCTACTCAACGAAATACCGTTGCGCGTACGCCGTCGCGACATTCCCTCCGTGATTAAGACACTCAAAAGCCTTATCTCACGACTAAACGGCGAAGACACCGAGAGCGAGAAGACACCCATAAGTACAGAGAACACCGAGGCCTCCGAGAACCCGGAGGACGTTGAAAATGTCGAGACGTCCGAGAACTCCGACACCCCAACACTACAATAGACTATCACTAAACAATATGAGCGAGCAAGACAACATACGACTGAGCACAATAGATGAAGCCATCGCCGCCTTCGGCCGAGGCGAGATGATTATTGTGGTGGACGACGAAGACCGCGAGAACGAAGGCGATATCATCGTTGCCGCAGAAAAAATCACGCCCGAGCAGGTCAATTTCATGCTGCACAACGCACGCGGCGTGCTGTGCGCACCGATGTCACTTTCGCGCTGCCGCCAACTAAAGCTTGACCGTCAAGTCGAAGATAATACCTCGATGCTGGGCACGCCTTTCACCGTCACCGTTGACTTGCTGGAAGGCTGCACCACGGGCGTGAGTGCGCACGACCGCTGCGCAACGCTCAATGCACTGGCCGACCCGGAAGCAAAGCCCGAAGACTTCGGCCGCCCGGGACATATCAATCCGCTGTATGCCCAAGAGCAAGGTGTACTCCGCCGCGCAGGACACACCGAGGCGGCTGTGGACTTGGCTCGCTTGGCCGGGTTGCAGCCCGTCGGAGTACTCATGGAGGTGATGAACGAAGACGGCACTATGGCCCGCCTGCCCCAATTATATGCTATGGCACAAAAATGGGGTATGCCGTTGGTGTCGATACGCGACTTGATTCAATATCGGCTGGAGCACGAACGTCTCGTCGAGATGGGTCCGGAAGTGGATATGCCTACGGTATACGGACACTTCCGCCTCATACCATTCCGTCAAAAGGATAACGGGCTTGAGCATATTGCCATTATCAAGGGCGATATAGCCTCCGACCCGGAGACACCGGTACTGGTACGCGTACACTCGTCTTGTGCAACAGGCGACATCTTCGGCTCGAAGCGCTGCGACTGCGGCGAGCAGCTGCACCAAGCTCTTCGCGCCATCGAAAAAGAGGGTCGCGGCGCAGTCATCTACCTAAGCCAGGAAGGTCGCGGCATCGGACTGATGGACAAAATACGCGCATACAAGCTACAGGAACAAGGCATGGACACCGTCGAAGCAAATATACACCTGGGCCACCGCGCCGACGAGCGCGATTACGGCGTGGGTGCACAGATCCTCAATATGATAGGTGTGCGCAAGATGCGCCTGCTCACCAACAATCCCGTCAAGCGCATAGGCCTCCAAGGCTACGGCCTCGAAATAGTAGAGAACGTGCCCATCGAAATCGAGCCGAACAACTACAACCGCTTCTATATGCACACCAAGAAGCAGCTTATGGGACACGATTTGCACAAAGTAGACTGAGCATCAGAAATCAACAAACACCGGCTCTCATTAGCATTGATATAAAAAGTACAAGCATATACACGAAACACAACAAACATATACATCATGGCAGATAACACCAAGACCAACGACACCAACGAAAAAAAAGGAATGAATTTTATCGAACAGATAGTATATGACGACTTGCAAGCCGGCAAAAATGGCGGACGTCTGAGCACGCGCTTTCCACCCGAGCCCAACGGCTACCTGCACATAGGCCATGCCAAGGCTATATGCATTGACTTCGGCATCGCCGAAAAATTCGGTGGCACTTGCAACCTGCGTTTTGACGACACAAACCCTGTCAAGGAGGATGTTGAGTACGTAGATTCAATACGCGAAGACATCCATTGGCTGGGCTTCGACTGGGACGACCGCGAGTATTACGCCTCGGATTACTTTCCTCAGCTGTACGCCTTGGCCGAACGGCTTATACGCGAAGGCAAGGCCTACGTCGATGACCAAAGTAGTGAGGAGATTGCCGCACAGAAAGGCTCGCCCACCGTCCCGGGTATCAACAGCCCCTATCGCGACCGAACACCCGAGGAGAACCTCGATCTGTTCCATCGTATGAATGCCGGCGAATTCGAAGAAGGTTCACGCGTGCTGCGTGCAAAGATAGATATGGCTTCGGATAATATGCATTTTCGCGACCCCATCATGTACCGCATCATCAAGACGCCCCACCACCGCACAGGCACACAGTGGAAAGTATACCCGATGTACGACTTCGCCCACGGACAAAGCGATTTCTTCGAAGGCGTCACCCACTCAATATGCACACTCGAATTTGTCCCCCATCGTCCGCTCTACGAGTACTTTGTCAAGGAACTGGCAAAAGACGGCAACTATTGCCCCCGACAGATTGAGTTCAATCGTCTCAACCTGACATACACGGTTATGAGCAAGCGCAAACTGCGTCAACTGGTTATGGAAGGGCTTGTAGCCGGATGGGATGACCCGCGTATGCCAACCATCTCGGGTATGCGTCGCCGCGGATTTACACCCGCATCCATACGCAATTTCATTGACACCATAGGATACACCAAGTACGAAGCGCTCAACTCCGTCAGCTTGCTCGAATTTGCAGTGCGCGAGGACCTCAACCGTATAGCCACACGTGTCATGGCCGTGCTGAATCCCGTCAAGGTAGTCATCACCAATTACCCCGAAGGCAAGGTCGAAATGGTACAGATGGACAATAATCCCGAACAAGAAGGCGCCGGGACGCACTCTATGCCCTTCAGCCGTGAGATACTCATCGAACGCGAGGACTTTATGGAGAATCCGCCCAAGAAGTACTTCCGCATGTGCCCGGGCGGCGAGGTACGTCTCAAAGGCGCATACATCGTACAATGTCAGGACGTAGTCAAGGATGCCGAGGGCAATATCGTAGAGATACATTGTACATATGATCCCGACACCCATAGCGGTGCTCCCGGTGCTGCACGCAAGGTTAAAGGTACGCTCCACTGGGTTTCGGCACAGCACGCCGTAGACGCCGAAGTACGCCTCTACGACCGTCTGTTCAATGTCGAGAACCCCGCAGCGGAGACCGAACGCGATTTCCGCGAGATGCTAAACCCCGACTCGCTCAAAGTCATCGAACATGCCAAGGTCGAACCTTTTGTGGCCGAAAACGCCGAACGTGGCACCAAGTTGCAGTTCCAACGCGTGGGATATTTCACGCCCGACTACGACAGTACTCCCGGACATTTGGTATTCAATCGTACAATTGCACTCAAGGATAGCTGGGAAAAAGTTTCAAAAAAATAATACAACATAATCCAAGAACCGCATATGCCCACACTCGGCATATGCGGCCTCTACTTTAACCAAGCAACGCACCTAATGTCGTAGATAAACTATAGGCAAAATTCCAAATTTAACTAAACGACCGTACAACATGATGGATGAAGGAACAGACTACGAACGCAACGAACTCATAGCTCGATTTCGCCAATATCTTCGCGACCCCGAGCATAAGGCATTCTTTGACCACGATGACATCGTAGAAATCTTTGACTATGCCGGGGATATGGACGATGAGTACGTACGCATAGAGGCCCTAATGTACGCTGCCCGCTATTTCCCCGACAGCAAGGAAATGGAACAGCGGCGATTGATCTTTTATAGTGATACGTATCCTCAGGCCGCAAAAGAATTCATCCAAGACCACGGCGGTGACACACAGGACCGACCTTTGCTTCAACGTCTTATCGCCATTAAAGAAGACTATACAGACGATGGCGACAACGACAATGCCATCGCTGCATTGGAGCGTATTCTCACCGACAAGCCAAAGATGAATGACGAGGAGACCATCCGTTTTGTAACCACCGTTGACGATTGCAATTGTCTCGAATGGTTGGAACAAAACTTGGAACGCGTGGCCGCTTATTCGTCAAATCGTGCTTGTATCCTCTACGAATTGGCTATGTCTTTGCTCGACCGGATGGAATATGCTCGAGCAGTGCCTATAATCGAAGAATTGGTAAGCGAGAAGCCTTTTATTCTGTCTTACTGGGAATTACTTCTGGATGCCCAGGTCAACAGTCAAGCCGCGGATGCCGAAATAGACGACACAGTAGAGACTATACTGGCAATGGATCCGGAAAACGCACAGGCATTGAAGCACAAGTTCCTGAAAATATACCACAACAACGGCGACCCGGACGTGCTGTCCGAAATAATCAGGATTATGCCGGACGATGCTGAAATCTCGCGCCTATATATCCGTTCACTCGTTGCGCACGACCGTAAGGACAAAGCGGCCGCCTATATCGACGAACGTCTCCAAGCCAATCCATTAGACTATGAGGCTCTTGTCTCCAATTTCTTCGTGGTAGGTCACAGGGCTTGTCTCAAGGCTATCAAGCAAGCATTTATGACTCCGGAAGCCAAAGCCAAGGTTTCGCCAAGCGAATGGTACGAAGCCATCAAGACGACTTTAGACACGACCAAGGCTGCCATAGCCGGATACGCAATGATGTTATGGATTTTGGAGGAATACGATGATGACACACTACCCGAATGGTGGACATCCACATTAATAATCAACGCATTCGAGAGATGCAAATACAAATACGTCGTAGATGCGATCGAAGCCGACCCGACATTCTTGCACCGATGCGATATGGTATTGTATACTCTGGTAGTTTGCGCTTATGCCAAGGCCGGTGAATATAACACCGCTCTCGAAATGTGCCATACCGGGATTGTCTACAACAGCAGATTTTGGCCGGGCATCAAGGACAGTAGTCCACATTGGACATTGCTGTTTTATCGTTGCTTGGAGGTTCTTATGAATATCTCCGAAAAAATTTATGACGCTCGCGATGCAAAAAAGCAACCGATATTCAGCGATAACCCCTTTGACGTACACCCGCCACGAGACTAACTAGGATTACATTTCCGTCCATCGGTTGAATAGCACTAAGGCGCATATATGCAAGAAAATACGTCTATACTCATCGAACATCACCCATGGGCGCCATACGTCCCCGAAAGTGCACGTGTACTGTTGCTCGGCACTTTCCCGCCCGGGCCGCACCGCTGGAGTATGGACTTTTATTACCCCAACGCCACAAATGACTTTTGGCGAATAATGGGCTTGATATTTGATGGAGATGCAACGGCTCTCTACGACAAAACATCGCGCACTTTCAGGCTTGACCGCATCAAAACGCTGCTTGACATGCATGGCATCGCCCTGAGCGACACCGTATTGGATGCACGACGCACACGCGGTACAGCCTCGGACAAAGACCTTGAAGTGGTGCGTATGCGCGACATCCCTGCATTGGCCGCCGGAATACATAATCTTTGTGCTATAGCAACGACGGGGAAGAAAGCCGCCGAAATTGTGGCCGCACAGACCTGCACCCCCGTACCATCCATCGGCACATATACCGATTTCGGCGATCTGGAAATATGGAGACTGCCATCTACCTCACGCGCCTACCCTATTTCCCTCGATGCCAAGGCCTCATATTACCGACGGTTCTTTGCAGCCACAGGTATTATACCATATTAAGTTGCATCAGACTTCATCGCCATAAGTTTCAATGCCACCATATAAAAGTTTGTCCAAACGACGATAATACTTTCCAATAGCGCACAATGTCGTAGGAAAAGCTTGGTTCATTCGCCAAAAAACCGTATTTTTGTACATTGTTTGGCCGAGCATAGTCCCGTGCGGCATACCACTCTGCATTCAATTCTCCAAGGCGAGTTTTAGCCGACCGTACATCAACGCCAAATAGCACAAAAACGAAACAATACTACACTCCAATATGCTTTTAGCCAATTCATTAGCCACCTTCGGACACTACTGCATCTTTATGCGACGCGTGTTCTCAATACCTGAGAAGTGGAGGGTGTTTTTCAAGCGCACTGTAGCCGAAATCATGAAACTGGGCATTGATTCGATACCGTTGGTAATGATTATTTCGGTGTTTATAGGCGCTGTCATCGCTATTCAAATGCAGTTGAACATAGCATCACCACTCATTCCGAGCTACACCGTTGGCTTGGCCACACGTGACATCGTGCTTCTTGAATTCTCCAACTCAATATTATGCTTGATACTTGCAGGCAAAGTCGGATCCAATATCGCCTCCGAGATTGGCACCATGCGCGTGACCGAACAAATTGATGCTCTCGAGATTATGGGCGTCAATTCGGCCAGTTTTTTGGTATTGCCAAAAGTATTGGGATTTCTGCTGTTTATACCGGTTCTGGTAATATTCTCCATAGGCACGGCCTTCATCGGCGGATACTTGGTGGCCGTGTTCACGGACATCATTACCGTATCACGTTATGTCTACGGACTACAGGCGCTCTTCAACGAGTGGTATGTATGGTACGGTCTCATCAAGTGCTTGGTGTTCTCATTCATTATCACCTCGGTATCGTCCTTCTACGGCTACTATGTCAAGGGAGGCGCCCTCGAAGTAGGCAAAGCCAGCACCAATGGTGTTGTATCCAGTAGCATATTGATCTTAATGTTCGACGTTCTGTTGACCAAACTCTTACTGCAATGATTGAGGTAAAAGACCTAACTAAATCCTTTGACGGGCGCACAGTGCTGCACGAAGTCAGCGCCACCTTCGCCACCGGTAAGACCAATCTTATCATCGGTCAAAGTGGCTCTGGCAAAACCGTGCTCATGAAGTCTCTGGTGGGCTTGCTCACACCCGAGAGCGGTGAAATCCTCTTTGACGGCCGAGATGTCATATCTATGGATCGTCAGCAGCGCAAGGACCTGCGACAGGAAATCGGCATGCTCTTCCAAGGCTCGGCACTCTTCGATAGCGAGACCGTATTGGGTAATGTTATGTTCCCTTTGGTAATGTTTTCTTCTAAAAGCCAAGCCGAGATACGCGAACGCGCTATGTTCTGCCTTGAGCGAGTCAATCTACTGGGCGCCGAAAACAAATATCCCAGCGAAATATCCGGCGGTATGCAAAAACGCGTTGCCATAGCACGCGCCATAGCCTTAAACCCGCGCTATCTGTTTTGCGATGAGCCCAACAGCGGTCTCGACCCCAAGACATCCATACTTATCGATGAACTGCTCAGCGACATCACGCACGAATATAATATTACCACCGTCATCAACACCCACGATATGAACTCGGTGCTCGGCATCGGCGAAAATATCATATTCATCAATAAGGGATACTGCGAATGGACCGGCAATAAAGACCTTATATTTTCGTCCGACAATCAGGCGCTTAACGACTTTGTCTTTGCCACCGACCTCTTCCAAGAAGTCAAAGAATACATTGTCAAATATGGCCTTAACGCCGTAGGTGCCGCCAGACGCCATAGTATGGACCTCCAAAAACGCTGATAACCATGAGATTTGCCGATATTCCGGGACATAGTGATATCAAGCACGATCTCGTACAAATGGCCGATAGCGGGCGGCTGCCGCATGCACTGCTGCTCGAAGGACCCGAAGGCTGCGGCAAATTTGCCTTAGCTCGTGCATTGGCTCAGTATATCCAATGCGACAACCGACACGATGGCGACAGCTGCGGAATATGTCCGGCATGTCGTCAGCATCAGGCGCACCAATTTATAGACACGCTCTACTCTTTCCCCGTAGCCAAGAAAAACAGCAAGCCCACCATTAGCGATGACTTCCGACAGGAATTCAGCACCTTTATGGATCAGAATCCGTTTATGGACTTCGACCGATGGCCGGCAATGCTGGACAACACTAACGCCCAGCCCAAATTCTATGTCGAGGAAGGCAACGAACTCATACGCCGACTGTCCTACACCGCCCACTCGTCGCGCTACAAGACCGTACTGATGTGGCTGCCCGAGCGTATGAACGAGGATACAGCCAATAAGATGCTGAAAATAGTCGAGGAACCCTACCCCGACACTTTGTTCATTATGACCTCGGACAATCCTCGCGAGATACTGCCTACAATATACTCACGTGTACAGCGCATAAAGGTCCACCGCTATAGCGATACCGAAGTGGCCGAGTACATCACCGGCGTCACTTCACTGGATCCGGCGGCGGCAATGCGTGTAGCGGTATTGGCGCAAGGCAGTATGAATCGCGCACTTGCACTGAGCGCAATGCACGATGACACCGACAAATATCTTGAATGGTTCAAGAGCCTGATGCGCAATGCTTACAAAAGAGACGTGCGTGCGCTCAAGGCCTGGTCCATCGAAGTCGCTGCCGAAAAACGCGAAGGCATACTGCGCTTCCTCGCATATTGCAGCCGAATGGTACGCGAAAATTTTATCAACAACTTACACGACTCACGCCTCAATGTTATGACAGATCGTGAAAGCGAGTTCAGCATACGATTCTCGCCGTTCATCAACGAGAAAAACGCCGTAGGTCTCTTCCAAACCATCAATAATGCCGCCGCTGACATCGCAGCCAATGCCAACGCCAAGATTGTCCTTTTCGACATCACCATCACAGTAATTCTACTGCTTATCAAGAAATAATACATATACAACAAGACGCTGCCGGACAACATGGCTGCAAAAATAGACAGCAGCGCATCGGATACTCCAAACACCTCATCACTGACATTCCATCCAAACAGATATGACTAAAGACAATAGGTTTCTGCGTCGCGTGGCACGTTACATCGCCACCACCGGCGAGACTAGCGGCGGTATTCGCGATATGAGCCGCACCTGGATGATATTTCCAAACAAACGCAGCATCATATTTGCCCGTACATACCTAAAAGACGCATTGACAGGCCCTACGGTTATGCCCAAAATGATGACCCTTACAGCATTTATGGAGAAAACTTCCGGGCTCACCGAAGTCATGTCTATTGAGGCTTTATTCGAACTATACGACTCTTACCGCCACGTCTTCCGTCAAGCCGGGGGCAGCCCCGACAAGGTGCTCGGCTTTGATGCTTTTGCGCATCCGGGTAAGATGATACTCAACGATTTCAGTGATGTAGACGCATATCTCATCAATCCGGAGCAACTGTTTATCAACCTCAAGCGTTACAAGGAAATCAAGAGCAATTTCCTCACTCCCGAGCAAAAGCAAGCGGTACAAAGTATTCTGGGCTGTATTCCCGAAGGCGATGACGACCACTTTTGGCGTCATATAAACTACGGAGAAAATGGCGCTGACGGAGAGGCGGACGAAAAGGGCAAAAATACCGAGAGTATCCAATTCCGCTTTGTTCGGCTATGGTCTATTATGCTCGAATTGTACCGACATTATACCACCCGACTTGCTGACGAAGGCTGCGGACTCAAGGGTCAGATACAGCGCGTAACCGCTGACAAGATACGTGCTCAAGACCCTGAGAGTACTCCTTACGACCAAGTATGTTTTGTCGGCATTGATGGCTCCACAGTCGCCATACAAAAGATTTTCGAGATCCTACGCGACCGCCGAGAAGCGATATTCTTCTGGGACACTGTAGAATGTCTACCGGAGCAAGCACGTGATGCGGACAATACCACACTGCGACGTCTGCGTACTCTCGTGTCCGAATATCCTATGCCTGAGGGCTTCGAGCGCATCAGAGAATGGAAGATACCCGAAATCCATATCCTCGGCGTGCCATCCAAGACAATGCAGGCCAAATACGTGGGCAACGTCTTGGAAGACCTGTCCAAACAGCGCGATGGGCGCCGTCGTGTGCTCAACCGTCGCGCCGACAATACAGCCGTGGTCATGCCCGACAGCACCCTGCTCACCCCGTTGATGTATTCCATCAATCCCGAAATACAACCGCTGAATGTCACTATGGGACTTCCGTGCCGACTGACGCCTTTCGCCTCGCTGATACGCCGCATCGTATCCATGCACCTCAACGCTCGCAGGCGCAACAACACCTGGACCTTCTACCGCGGCGACATCGAAGCACTGACTTACAACTACTATGCACAGCTCATTTCGCCCAAGGACTGCATAGCTCTGCGCGATATGCTCAAAGATTGTCAGTTCACATATACATCTGAAAAGCTAAAGAGCACAACGCCGCAACTTGCGCCTATATTCGAGGAAGTGGACGATGACCGCGATATATCGCAAGTCGAACGATATTTCACTAACGTCCTCGACACCATTACACTACAACTGGCACGCGCTCGCGCAGCACAAGTCACAGCAGAGGCCGCCCAGACTGACGATACCACCCCTATGCCGAACGATGTCGCAGCAAACGTTTCGGCTCAAATTGGCATGGACGATGCTGAGGACGATCAGCGAGACGGTATCGGCGTATCTTCGTATGAGTTGCGTATACTTCAAGCATACCGCGATGCTATGCATTCCGTATTCAAGATGGCTCGCCGATACAACATTGAGCCGGGCGAAAGGAACTACTTTATCATGGTGGAACGCATCTTCGGTGTACTCAATCTCAATTTCAGCGGGACACCTCTAAGCGGCATTCAAATTATGGGCGTACTTGAAACCCGTGACCTCGATTTCGACAACGTTATTGTTATGTCCGCCAACGAGCGCGTATTCCCGCGTCGCCATCTGCTGCGCTCCATCATTCCGCCCAACCTTAGAGCCGGATACGGATTACCCACGGCGGCCGATATCGAAAGTCAATACGGGTACTTTCTTTTCCGCCTACTCAACTGCACTCGTCGCGCCTACTTCGTATACGACTCTCGTGTAGGACAAGCCGGTTCGGGCGAAATCACCAGATACTTACTGCAACTATGTCACGTCCTACCCAAGGACAAAGTACGCCATAAACAACTGCGCCCGGAACTGCAAATGACTCAGCCCCGTAAGGTCGAAATGCCAAAAGACGACTTTGTGCGCTCGCGGCTGAAGGTATTCAACAGCGATCCGGCACACGGAGGTAAGTATTTATCTCCCTCAGCGCTCAAGCACTATCTTGCTTGTCCTTTGATGTTCTTCTTGGGTAGCATCTGCGGCTATAAAGACGACGACGAGGTGACGCCTTATATCTCGGCTTCGACTTACGGCACCATCGTACACGCCGTGCTGCAAGACATCTTTGAAGCGCGCAAAGATATCATCATCACCAAGGCTGTTATCGATGATATACTTAAAGAGAAGACCCATGACGACATCAAGCTGATTGTATCCATCAAAATAAATCAAATATACTACAACAATCGTTACGAAAAAGGCGGATACGACGCTATGCCCGGCGAGGGACAACTTATGTCCGATTTCATCACTATGCTTATCAAACGGCAGCTCGAAAAGGAACGCACCAAGACACCCTTCGTGTTCAAGGCCGCCGAATTCGAATTCCAATACCGATGGAATATCAGTAACGACACCGCGTTGAATTTCAAGGGTATCATCGACCGCATAGACCTAATAAACGAACCTGGCGACGAGCGCCCGGATGACTGCATAGAACGCTACGACAAACTCCGTTTCATTGACTACAAAACCGGTAATGATAAACGCAATGCGACAAGTGTTGCACATCTCTTCGACAGCGACCCACAAAAACGCAACGATGCCATATTCCAACTGCTGACATACGCTCACGCCTTTGAGTGTATGGTAAGAGATAATCCATCAGATGCTTTGGTCAATAAAAATGTACACTTTGCAGACAACGCCGAATTCGACTGGATTCGTCGAGCAGAACCGTCAGAACGCGGCATCAAGCCCGAAATATACCTCATACGAAAGTCTTTCACCGATGACCTTGACCCGGATGTGGATCAAATTAAGGTGGGTGGCAGAAAAGCAAATCCGCTACAATCGCATCAACAAGACGAAGTTGCAGCGTTTATGGAAAAGTTCGAGGAAATTATCTGCAGAATTTTTGATGACCATACACCTTTTACTCAAACCGAGAATCAGAGCAACTGTACCTACTGTGCATTCTTGAAATTATGCGATCGTAAGGTCAAATCTCAGTGGTAAATGGCAGGAATATACATACATATACCATTCTGTCACAGCAAATGCGCCTACTGCGACTTCTACTCGATGCCGAACACTCGCTATGACGAGGAATACGTACAGGCGCTGATTGTCGAATGGCAAATACGTCGTTACGAAGTGTCCGGGCCATTTGAAACGGTATATATCGGCGGTGGTACACCTTCGATACTTGCACCGGCGCAATTGCAACGTATTATTGAGGTGCTTCCGACTCAAGGATTGCGCGAATTCACACTCGAAGCCAATCCTGAAGACGTCACACTTGACAAAGTCATGGCCTGGCGTGATATGGGCATCAACCGTATCAGTATGGGCATACAAAGTCTTGATGATGAATGTCTGAAGCGTATCGGGCGACGTCACGACAGTGTCACGGCACTGCGTGCGGTGGAAACCCTGCAAGATGCCGGAATTACCGAAATAAGCCTTGATGTAATCTATGGACTTCCCGGACAGGACCTTGATTCGTGGCGTACGACGTTGGACACGCTCATCAAGCGACGCCCGCAACACCTATCGGCCTATGCTTTGTCTGTCGAACCGGGTACACGCCTATACTCAGCTGCCACTGCTGGCAAATGGATTCCTGCCGACGACGAGACCTACGCCCGAATGTACGACATATTATGCGAAGACACTGCCCACGCCGGATACACACATTACGAAATCTCCAATTTTGCACTTCCGGGACACTCCGCAATACACAATTCGCACTACTGGGATATGACACCTTATATCGGTCTCGGGCCGGGAGCTCATAGCTGGGACGGACGCACAAGGCGCGTCAACGCCCCCGACCTTACACAGTATCTCATAAATCTCGCCGCGAGACACACCGCATACGACACCGAAGCCGAAAGTGATGCCGACCGTGTCAACGATATGATATTCACCGCGCTGCGTACTGACAAAGGTTTGGACATCCAACGTCTGCCCGAGCCTTTTCGCCACGAGTTCGAAAGTCTGGCCGCACATTGCTGCGACTTGATACACAATGAGGCAACCGTACGCATTCCACAAAACAAATGGCTGGTGAGCGATGCTATAATACGCGATCTACTTGTCGGACAATAGCCGTTTTTGGACACATCCACTCCTCATTGAGCGATGCCCATCAGCACTTGGAGCTGCGTTGTGTTCTACTCAATACCAACACCACATCGCACCATTTGACATTATAAGTCGGGCCGTAAAACGTTGTTCAGTCGTGATGATACGGCAGACCCTTGATTATGGTCACGGCTCGATACAATTGCTCGGCAAAAAACATTCGCGCCATCTCGTGAGTCAGAGTCATTGGCGACAGCGCCAGACGCCCATCGGCACGAGCATACACTGCCGACGAAAAGCCGTACGGCCCCCCTATGACAAAAACTAAATTGCGCTGTAACGTCAGCATCTTGCGCTGAACATCGTCAGCAAATTCTCGCGATGTAAGCATCTTTCCGCGTTCGTCCAAAAGTATTACGCAGTCGCCGGGAGCTATAGCCGCAAGTATACGCTGTCCCTCAATTCCCTTCTGCTTTTCCTCGCTCATTGAACGTGTAGTCTTGACATCAGCCAATTCGCGGTACTCGAAAGGCATAAAATGACCTATGCGTTCCACCATCTTTTCGGTGACCGCACGCAGTGACGCATCAGCCATAGTACCAACTGCCATTAGTATCGTTTTCATTCTCAGTATGTCTTATTCGTTACTGCATCTACTTGTGAGACAAGGTTTCATCATCAAACACCATTAAGGTGCACTTTGGAGCCATGATGGGACAATTGTCCATTCCTTATCCTTGTATCAACCAAGATACGGTCAATCCTCCGGAACAACCGGAAACCCATGACGTCGCATTTGCTCAAAGTCGGGAGTGCGCAAGCCCGAACGGCTCATCATTATTGATTCGTTGTAATCGTTGAGATAGCGAGCCTCTGGTGAGCGATACATCCCTGACATCACCGACAACGATGGGTCATACAAAGGACTATCTATGCCTGCCATATCAAGAATAGTATGGAAAAGGCTACGCGTGGATGATATATAGCGATGGGCATTGCGTTGCATAGCCTTAATCTTTTCGGGGAACAACGCGGCGTACTCGCCGGAAGTCCACAACAGCATAGGCACATGCAACTGGTAATATGTAGGCGTCGGGGAAGCATGCAAAAAGCGTCCGCGAGCATCGTCAAAAATATCCTCGCCGTGGTCCGAAGTATAGACCATCACGGCAGGTACATTCAAGGAATCAAGTGCCAAAATAACCTTATCCAACAATTTGTCCGTATAGACTATGGTATTGTCATAGGCGTTGACCAAGTCGGGACGATTATGCACCGAAGCTCCGGAAGCGCGGTCGTCAAGGAATACGGCATCCTCGCGCGGATAGCGCTTGTTATACTCAAAATGCGATCCGTATGTATGCAGCACAACAAACACTTTATTAGATGGCGAAGTCTCGAGTATACGCTGCATAGGCGCCAGCAAGTTGCAGTCCAATTGCGGACCTCCATCATCAGAGATGTAATGCACCGTACGTGCTTCGGCACCATAATATTCTATGTATGAGTGATTACGATGTTGGTTTGACAAAAATGCCGTATGGTAGCCCAAATCGTTGAAGGCCGCCAAGGCACTACGCGTATGCGCCACCGAATCGCCGAAAGTTTCGGGCGTCAGATAGCTCAAGAGCATAGGTACACTCTTGTGTGTAGTGTTGATTTCGCTGAGCACCCGGTCAAAAGTGTAGATGTCGGTACGCCGGCTCAATCTCGGATTGGTTGGACGAGTATAGCCCATGATCTGCCAATTGTCGGCACGAGAGGTTTCGCCCAACACCAGCACATACACCTCGCGCATTTCTTTGGGACGTGTCGATGCCGGATGATAGCTGAACATATTTGAGGTAGTGTAATACTTTAGGGATTCGTGTGTACGTTGTACAGCCGTTACCATATTCTCGCAAACATTATACGGAAATATCTGGCGACGAGGATGATAGTCGTTATCTATCAACCAAGTCCCTATTAAAGAAAGCACTCCAAGTACGACCAGACTGATGCCGGCACGACGGCAACGCAGTAGGATCTGTACCGGTGCATAGTGGTGCTTGACCGCCAAGTATATCCCTGCCATAATGCAAGGCAAGTATATGATGCACACCGTGAAGATGGCCATCTTCAGATTTGATAGCAACTCGGTAGCCTCGCTCACGTTGGTAGTCACCAGATTGAGGAACATATCCACAGCAATAATGCTCTCTCCGTAAAGATACAGCAATACAACTTGGAATGCGCCGAGAATCATAAGCAGCAGCATCAGTAAAATCGTACGTCCTATACGTATCGATAGACCGACCAATATATAGTACACACCCAAAGGCAGTAAAATATTGGTAATCTTGGATCCAAGGCTGTCACTCTCGGTGATTACAAGTCCGATATTAGGGACTATCAACACTATGGGAAGTGCTACCGCCCAAAATCCGGGCGAAAGAACCAACTGCCATAACGCTCGAGCCTTATCTTTGAAATACGTGGTAATCTTCGAAATCATTGCCATTATATGTTGTACTTGCTGTTGTACTTACATTCAGTTTAACTCGGAAGCGCAATTCACGCCACTACTACTTATTATTTCTTACAACTCGGCCTTCATTGTTTACGCTCGTAGTGCTTGCGACACATTATCTTCGGCGTTAAGCGCTCAGAATGCTTCGTTGATACTGAAATTTATGCCTTTTTCGCCACGGCCGAAGCCCACATCAAGACGTACGTTCACCCTCTTCTTGAACTCCCAACGGTATCCGATACCACCATTGGGCAAGACCTTATTAAGTCGTAACGCCGAGAAATGAGGGAATACCGTGCCGGCTCCTATCCATACCACGATGCCGTTGCGACGCCACACGTGCTGACGCAATTCGACAGTCGCATCCATGACACATTTGTCACGATAACGGCCCTCGTAATATCCTCGCATGTAATGCGAACCGCCAAAAGTGGACATCATGCTCCATGGCGTATCTCCATACGTAAATCGTGCATGCACCATAGGCGCTATCACTGCTCCGCGCCATGCCCGGCAGTATACTGCCGCTATGGCTTCGGTGTATGAAAATGCGTACTTATTGCCCATGAATGATGGGTTGAAAATCTGGTCAACCTTGACATATACCCCGCTATACGCATTTGGTGCGAAGTCACGCGAATCTAACATCAAAGTCAAGCCCAGACCTGTGGTGTAAGTCTTGTCGTCCTGTCCGCACAACAACTCGGGATTGTCCACGCGTCGGGCATTGGCATAAGTAAAAATTCCCGAAGGGCCTAAAAAGACATTGGGGCCCAGACGCACTACATAATCCAGTTTCAATCGAGCTTCCAGACGCTTGAACACGCTTTCATTGGCATCTTCACGTCCCATATCGTATCCGATGCCCCACATCTTGTCCTTAAAGGAATAGAAATATGCGTCATATATCAGACGCATCCGATCCTTGGGAAAGATATGTATGCCTTCGGCACCGATATTATAATATTGGTGAGTGGCAACGTCAAACTTCAGCGAAATATTGGACTTGGGGGTTACAGTATCCGTACGCCACTGCTTGCCGGCAGTATATAGACCGGAGCCAATGATGCCTATGCCGAATCCTGTTTCCGAAGAGTAATGCGGGCCGCCTATAAAGCTGATATCAAAAGCCTTATCAGGATGCTCCTTGTTCGCATCTGTGAAATAGCTGATTACACGCTGTATCAATCCCGGTTTCTTGACCAAGGCAGAGTCCGTGACCGCAGTCACCACAACAGTGGTATCACTCGATTCGCTGATGCTTGTATCAGATGCCGCCGAGGCCACACACGCGTTAAACGCCAGCAGAACGACTGCCATTATTCGCCTTTTATATGTACTTATATTTTTCAAAACAGTGGCAAAAGTACTAAATATCGCCCAATTGGCCAAATTACGGGGCTGTCCGATGCGTGCCGCATGCTGTACTACCAGGTACGCGCTACGGCGGAGGCAGACGGGCGCGAGTTCGATATGGACTTCCGGACGTTTGCTTTGCGCGTAACGCCCGAGGACATACAGCGCTGGGGCGATGCCGTCAATGCCGAGAATGCCAAAGGGTCAAAAAAAAAGATGACGGCGAAAAAGTAGACATACTGCGACTGCAGGCATACGCGCTGACCGCCCTCGGGATGCCGCTCGACACGTTCAGGCGGCTAAGCCCGAGGGCGTTCGAGCTTTGTATGGAGGAGGATGCGCGACAGCGTCGGCAGGCCGACCTTGAGCGGTGGAACAGACTGCGTACGGCGTGCGCGATACTGATACAGCCGCACACGAGTAAGCGCGTAACGCCGCAGATGTTGATACCGTTAGAGGAGATAGACGCCCCGGCGAAGGCAGCGCCTCGGCGCGAGTGGACGCCGTCGACACGTCAGAGAGTGGAAGAATTAATGAACAGAGAAAAGTGAAAGGCTATGAGATACGGGATGCCCTATATGGGGAGTAAGAATAAGCTGGCCGAGCGTATAGTGGCGCTGTTGCCTAAGGCGGAGCATTTGTATGATGTATTCTGCGGCGGCTGCGCACTGGCGCATTGTGCGGCGTTAAGCGGCAAGTACGAGCATATCCACATCAACGACATAAGCGATATGCCGAGGTTGTTTGTGGATGCCGTAAGCGGCAAGTACCACGATGAACGGCGGTGGATAAGCCGTGAGGATTTCTTTGCGCTGAAAGACGGTGATCCGTATGTGCGTGCGTGTTGGAGCTTCGGCAATAACGGGCGGAATTACCTATACTCGCGCGAGACAGAGCCGTACAAGCGTGCGGTGCATGTGATGCTGACGGCTGACAGCGTGCGCGAGCGCCGTGTGGCCTACAAGGAGGTTGTGCGGCTGCTTGTACCGCTAATCGGGAGTAAGACGGCTAAGAGCTTAGGCAATATGCAAAGGCTGCAAAGTCTGGAAAGTCTGGAAAGGCTGGAAAGGCTGGAAAGGCTGGAAAGGCTGGAAAGGCTTTTTACAATGAGCAAGGGGGACTATCGGGATTTGGAGATAGCGGAGGGGAGCGTAATTTACGCCGACCCGCCGTATGCGACTTCGACAAAGACGGGCAAGGATTACGGCACGGCCTTTGACCATGCGGCTTTTTACGACTGGTGCGAGGCGCAGACGCAGCCGCTATATATAAGCGAGTACACGATGCCCGAAGAGCGCTTTGTATGTGTGGCGGAGTGGAATGTGGTAAGCTCCATAAGTCCCACGAATAATAGATGTAAGCGTGTCGAAAAGCTGTGGATACCGAGGGGGCAGTTATTGCCAAGGTAGTTTGCAGGAACGGCCTTTTGTCATAGTGTAAATGAGCCAACAGAACGCGACAACGCCGAAGAACGCTAAGGGATTATGCCACAAGAGCCACCACAATTTGCAGATTAAGTCCCAAATAGAAGAGAAGAAGCCCTCAATAATAGGATGTAAAAGCAGTATCATGATGTTTATAGGTATTTGATGATTGTGCAAATATAGGCAAAGAGAAGCATAACGGAGCATCTACGATTAAGAATAAGACATATTGACCAATAATAAGTAAAATGGCAAAAAATATAACGATAAACTTCAAGACCATATACGACGATAAGGGCATAAAGTCGGCGGCAATGTCGCTGTCCGATTTGGACAAAGTCGTTAAGAACGTACAAAGCTCCGTTGATAAAGCGGGTGCAAATATGGCCGCTTCATGGTCGGTAATGGCCGAAGGTTTTCAGCGAGTGAATGATATGCTTATGTCGATGGCGTCGGCGTACGAGGAGGCCGAGTTGAACGCTACGCGCCTGGATGTGGTAATGAAGCAGCGTATGAAGGCCACCAACAGCCAAGTGGAAGCTATCAAGGCGCTGACCGAAGCGGAGAAAGCGAAGGGCGTTATTGATGACGACATACAGCTGGCGGGAGCGCAGCAGCTGGCTACGTTTTTGCGTCAACAATCGTCGTTAGCTACGTTAGTGCCGGCGATGAATAACCTTGTGGCGCAGCAGAGGGGATATGCCGCGACCTCGCAAGATGCCGTCAATGTTGCCAACCTTATGGGCAAAGCGATGATGGGACAGACCATGGCGCTGCGTCGCGTGGGCATCACCTTTGACGAAGCGCAGGAGGCCGCCATCAAGAACGGCAACGAGCAGGAACGCGCGGCGATGCTGGCGCAGATTATCACCGACAATGTCGGTCAGATGAACGAGGCGTTGGGCAAGACGCACTCCGGCCAAGTCGTACAAATGCGCAATAACTTCGAGGATCTGAAAAAGGCCGTCGGGTCGGTGGTAAGCTCCATAGCGCCATACCTCAGTGTCGGAGCGTCTTTAGCAAATATGGCGATGGGCTTTATGTCGCTCCGAAATGCGACCGTTGCCGCCGTAAGTAAACTCGGGTCCGTCTATATGGCGTTAGATAAAGCTATGCTCAAGGCCATACCGTTCACGGCGCGGATGAAATGGGCGGGGGCAGCGTTAAAGATGTGTGGAGTGAGCGCACGCACGGCAGCGGGCGGTATGCGCGTGGTCGGTACGGCCATCCGCGGCATTATGGCGGCCTCGGGAGTAGGGCTGGTGCTGATGGGCATTTCGGCGGCATTCGAGGCGCTTCGCCCGAGTTCAGAAATTACTCTTTTATATTGTGCTTACCCCACACCGAAATAAAGTTATGCCAAGCCTCTTGTGGATAGTTGTCAGTCTCGGCATCAATTAGATAACAGAAAAGTGCATACCCTGTTTCATCATCATTGATGCCCCATTGGCTGAGCCCGTGATGTATCTTAAGGCTTATAATCTTTGCCCCGGAAGGAGTCTTGATATAACTCGCTTCAAAGGCAGGCATCCCGGTCCAACTACGGTAATAGCGTATGGCCTTATCATCGCAATACATAAACCAATGATCCTCCATCGCATCCGGGATATGTCCACGGAGAAGGATACCCATATCCGCCTTTGAGATATCAATATCGGTTTTTATCAATGATATGTCCTTGTCTTCGGGCCATGGCTCTGTATTCCATAAATCTTTCGTAGATATTTTCGTCTTGTCCGGCAATGGATTCTCTCCGTTAAAACAGCGGCCCATATTGCCAAGCCCGAGTTTCCAAAGCATAATAACGCTTTGCTCTATAAGCTGTTTATGCTCCTCTCGACGCATCTTAATTTCCTTGCGAAAATCTCGCACCACCTTCCTCATCTCCTCGGGAAGGTAAGATAGAGCTTTTTTCTTCATCCATTCGGGTATGCCCCAAACAGCTTCGGCAATACTTCCTACGATGGCGCCAAGTGTATCGGCATCAGCCCCGAGACTGACGGCTCGACGGATGGCTTCCTCGAAAGAATAACTCTGCCCGATAATCCAAAGAGCCACGGGAACAGTCCCTTGGCAAGTCTCATCAAAACGGTTTATGACTTTATTGATCTTGATATCCATATCGTAGTGCAGATTGGTTCCAAGTTCAAGAAGTGCATGCTTAATTTCGTCCGGTTTTTGACCGTCATTGCGTCGCTGTAAAGCGCCGAAGATTGCTATGGCGATACAAGCAGCTCCTTTTATCCCCATTTCATGATTATGAGTGCACATGGCACTTTGAACTGCAACATTGTAGACATCCGATGTTTCAAAGAACCACCATCCGACAGGACTCACTCTCATAGCCGAACCATTCCCGAACGAATTGTATGGCTGCGGATTGTCACTTCGTACCCAAGATGCAAATCGACCTCCGTATCCTCCCTTGGGATTAGGATAGCGACGACACCAGTCATGTAAGCTTTCGCCGAAGTCACGATTGCGTAGCAGCGCATCGGCTACAGCGATAGTACAAACCGTATCGTCCGTAAAATTTGCTTCTTTCGGAAATAATTCAAAACTATAGTCATTTGTGGGATTAAATTCGTAGGCAGAGCCCACAATATCACCGATAATTGCTCCTACCATTTTCAATAATCATTTTTTGTGTATTTATAACGCAAAATTACACATCTTCTTTGAAACCACAAAATTTTCAGGTACAAAACATGCATTAGTTTTATCGAAATACGAATTTGACAGCTCGAATGCCGAAAATCGCCCCTCACTCTCACAATTAAGGAATTTTTTCGCTAAAAAATTTGGGGCGTCATTTACAAATGCATAACTTTGTAGCGGAATTTGCGAGCGCACGAGCGCACTCGCGATACCATCCTTGTACGCAACCAAAACAACACCCTATATATTATTGTAGACCAGTTATGGCAGAAAACAACGAAAAACTATTCGACCAGTTCCCGCCTGTCAGCTATGAAGAATGGCGGAAAAAAGTCGAGACGGATCTCAAGGGAGCCGATTTCGATAAAAAACTGGTATGGAGAACCAACGAAGGTTTCAATGTCCAGCCTATCTATCGCATAGAGGACATCGAGGACTTCAAAACAACCAACTCACTTCCGGGACAATTTCCTTACGTACGCGGCACACGCACCGACAATGATTGGTATGCTCGTCAAGAAATCCTTGCCGAAGAACCCAAGCAGGCTAATGCCGATGCACGCGATGTACTCACTCGCGGTATTACCTCTCTCGGATTCAAGGTAGCCGAAGCAGCAGACGTTCCGACGCTACTCGAAGGCATTGACCTAAGCAAAGTCGAAATAAACCTCGACTGCTGCCCCGACAAAGCCGTGGATGTGGCCAAAGCCCTTGTAGAGTACATTAAAACACAAGGCGCTACCGAGACATTCCGCGGAAGCATCGCCTTCAACCCCCTGCGCAAGGCCCTGCGCCACGGCACACCTCTGTGCGACTGCGTGGTATCTAAAGCCGTAGCCCTTATTGAGGCAGTCAAGGACATTCCCGCACTTCGCGTTATTGATGTCGACAGCGCAATGTTCTGCAACGCAGGCGCATTTATCTACGAAGAACTCGGGTACGCACTGGCTTGGGGCGCACAATGGATGACAGCCCTCACCGAGGCCGGTGTAAGCGTCGATGAAGCCGCCCGTCGCATCAAATTCGATATGGGCGTATCCTCCAACTTCTTCATGGAAATTGCCAAATTCCGCGCCGGACGTATGCTTTGGGCCGATATCGTCAAACAATACAAGCCCGCAGACGAAGCCGCAGCCAAGATGGTGGTACACGCCTCCACCTCGCGTTACAACCAGACAATCTTTGATGCACATGTCAACCTTCTGCGCAGCCAGACCGAAACAATGTCCGCAGCCGTTGCCGGTGTAGACTCCATCACCGTCACCCCTTTCGATGCACCATACAAAAAACCGGATGCATTCTCGGAGCGTATCGCCCGCAACCAGCAATTCCTTCTTAAAGAGGAATCGCACATGGACAAGGTTATCGACCCCGCAGGCGGATCATACTACGTGGAGACACTCACCGTATCCATAGCTCGCGAAGCCTGGAAACTATTCCTATCCATAGACGAAGCCGGCGGATTCTTCGCCAAAGTCGCCGACGGAACCGTACAGCAGGCCGTAGTCGAAGCATCCCAAAAACGCCATACCGACGTCGCTCGCCGTAAGGAGATACTTCTTGGTACCAACCAATATCCCAATATCAACGAAATGGCCGCCGACAAGATCGAAATCAAAGACAACGACGGTCAATGCGGATGCGAAGCCGAAGGCGACCCCGCCAAGGCTCTGCCCACCAAGCGTGCAGCCTCCGATTTCGAGCAACTCCGCCTGGCTACCGAGGCCGCAGCCAACCGTCCCAAGGTGTTCATGCTCACCATAGGCAACCTGGCTATGCGTTTGGCTCGTGCACAATTCTCCAGCAACTTCTTCGGATGCGCCGGATACGAAATCATTGACAACCTCGGATTTGACACAGTGGAGCAAGGTATTGATGCCGCGCTCGAAAAGAAAGCCGATGTTATCGTACTGTGCTCCTCCGATGACGAATACGCCACCCTCGCCCCCGAGGCCTTCAAATACCTCAACGGTCGTGCTCAATTCGTCGTTGCCGGCGCGCCTGCCTGCATGGACGACCTCAAAGCCCTCGGCATCAACGACTACGTACACGTACGCGTCAATGTTCTGGACACCCTCCGCGACTTCAACAACCGTCTTCTCAAATAACCCACGTGCCGTATGAAACCTGATTTCAAAACAATAGACATTACCAAAGACGGCTTTGGTTCCGTCGCCACCCCGGCACCCGCAGTAGCCGACGAAGACAAGTGGCTTACACCGGAACTCATTCCCGTCAAACCCATATACACCAAAGAAGACCTCCAGGGTCTCGAACACTTGCATTACGTATCGGGTATACCGCCATTCCTGCGCGGCCCGTATAGCGCAATGTACCCCCTACGTCCTTGGACTATCCGTCAGTATGCAGGCTTCTCCACCGCCGCCGAATCCAACGCTTTCTACCGCCGCAACCTTGCCGCCGGTCAGAAAGGTCTTTCCGTGGCATTCGACCTTGCAACGCACCGCGGATATGATGCCGACCACCCCCGTGTAGTAGGTGACGTCGGTAAAGCCGGTGTGTCCATCTGCTCAGTAGAGGATATGAAAGTACTCTTTGACGGTATTCCACTAAACAAGATGTCCGTGTCCATGACCATGAATGGCGCTGTACTCCCCGTGCTCGCATTCTACATCAATGCAGGCCTCGAACAAGGTGCCAAACTTGACGAAATGGCCGGAACAATCCAAAACGATATCCTCAAGGAATTCATGGTGCGTAACACCTATATCTACCCACCCGAATTCTCGATGCGTATCATTGCCGACATCTTCGAGTATACCTCGCAAAATATGCCCAAGTTCAACTCGATATCCATCTCCGGTTACCACATGCAGGAAGCCGGCGCGACTTGTGACATCGAGCTGGCTTACACCCTGGCCGATGGTCTCGAATATCTCCGCGCCGGTGTCAATGCAGGTATGGATATCGATGCCTTCGCGCCCCGTCTGTCCTTCTTCTGGGCCATCGGTATGAACTACTTCATGGAAGTAGCTAAGATGCGTGCTGCACGTATGCTATGGGCTAAGATTGTAAAACAATTCAATCCCAAAAACCCCAAATCTCTTGCACTGCGTACTCACTCACAGACATCCGGATGGTCGCTCACCGAGCAAGACCCATTCAACAACGTAGGACGCACCTGTATCGAAGCTATGGGAGCCGCCCTGGGTCACACTCAGTCGCTACACACCAACGCGCTTGACGAAGCAATTGCCCTGCCTACGGACTTCAGTGCCCGTATCGCCCGTAATACGCAGATCTACATCCAGGAAGAAACCATGGTCACCAAAGAGATCGACCCCTGGGGCGGATCGTACTATATCGAAGCGCTTACCAACGAGATCGCCCATCGCGCCTGGGACCATATTCAGGAAATCGAGAAACTCGGCGGTATGGCCAAAGCTATCGAAACCGGACTTCCCAAGCTCCGTATCGAAGAAGCTGCAGCACGCACACAGGCACGCATCGACAGCGGACGTCAGACAATCGTCGGTATCAATAAATACCGTCTGGATCACGAAGATCCCATTGATATCCTCGAAATCGACAACACCGAAGTACGTAAGGAGCAAATTGAACGTCTCAACGACCTCAAGGCTCATCGCGACGAAGCCAAGGTCAAAGAAGCCCTTGCAGCAATCACCGAATGTGTACGTACCAAGAAAGGCAACCTGCTTGACCTCGCCGTCAAGGCTGCCGGAGTGCGTGCAACCCTCGGCGAAATATCTTATGCCTGCGAAGAAGTCGTCGGACGTTATAAAGCAATCATCAGAACCATCTCAGGAGTGTACTCAAGCGAAACAAAGAACGACCCGGACTTCAAGAAAGCCCAGGAAATGTGCGCCGACTTCGCTCGCCGCGAAGGTCGCCAGCCGCGTATTATGATAGCCAAGATGGGACAAGACGGTCACGACCGTGGTGCCAAAGTCGTAGCCACCGGCTACGCCGACTGCGGTTTTGACGTCGATATGGGTCCCTTGTTCCAAACCCCCGAAGAAGCCGCACGTCAGGCCGTCGAAAACGACGTTCACATCCTGGGTGTATCTTCCCTCGCTGCAGGCCACAAGACCCTTATCCCGCAGGTTATCGCCGAACTTAAGAAACTCGGACGTGAAGATATTCTCGTCACTGCAGGCGGCGTAATCCCCGCACAAGACTACGACTTCCTCTACAAGGCAGGCGTCGCAGCCATCTTTGGCCCCGGCACGCGTATCCCCGCATCCGCCATCAAGATGCTCGAAATCCTCAACGCTGCCGAAGCCGACAACCAAGCCGACACCAAGGCCTGAAAAGACCACACGTCCATAGCTATTACGGCATACGAATGACGTAAATACAATAACGCAGGTCGCACTCCGATTTATTGGGGTGCGACCTGCTATTTTATCCTAGATCATTTCGGCAATCTTTAGCTGATTGCCGGAACTTGTTCCAAAGCGCAACATTATTAACGTTTTTTTAGTGAAAAATAATTGGTTTATGACGTAAACTTGTTTACCTTTGCAACAGATTTAACAAGAGCGACAGCACGTGAGTTTGCTCTTTTATTTTCCGAGATATAGTTTACAACACAAACCACTTTACGCAAAGAAACAGACAATGGAAGACAAGAAAATTACACCTCAAGAGAGCATGGCTCTCATCGCTCAGATGATAGAATCATCGAAACAGCGTGTGGCAATGCCCGACCTCCGAATCTCAATCATGTGGGCTGCGCTCACAATTCTTACCGCAGCAACGGTTCTTATCGGGATGCTCATCATCTGCTCGCCGTGGATAAACCTCGTTTGGTTCGCCATTCCAGTTATCGGAGTGCCTGCAAATCTCATAATGGCAAAGAAGTATGGAGAGAAGAAAGGGACAAAGACCATCATTGACACTATCAGCGATGGTATATGGAAAACCGTAGGCTTTGTTGCTATCGCCCTCACACTGATATGCTTGGTGTTCAATCTTCTCGGACACCCCCAGGTATGGCTCACAATGTTCTATTATGCGTTCATTATTGTCGGCTTCGGCGCGGCAATGCAAGGCTATGTGTTGAAGGAAAACGCTTATATCTTCGGCGGCGTATTCTCTATTATTGTCGGTTTTATCATTGTTGCCATGCAAATCTGCAAGGTGCCATTGCTCGCCGTATGGGTTCTGCCGCTCTATATGCTCTGCTTCCTGTTGATGTTCATAGTGCCGGCTTTCGTCATTCGTAAGAAACTTAATGCTGCCAAGCGATGAAAGAACTGAATCCATTACTGCACTCACAGTTGAGGCTTGCCGTAATGTCGATTCTGATGAATGTCGAAGAAGCCGATTTTGTCTATCTTCGTGAGAAAACGGATTCGACTGCCGGAAACCTCAGCGTACAGCTTGACAAGCTTTCTGCTGCCGGATATATTGCCGTTGAGAAAGGTTTTGTAGGCAAAAAGACTCGCACTGTATGCCAAATTACCAAACAAGGCAGAAACGCGTTTGAAGAATATGTTGATGCGCTGAAACAGTACGTCAATCTGTAATATATACCATTCTCGTTATATCATCCGGGGGACTGCACCTATTTTCGAGGTATAGTCCCTCGGATGTTTCGGTAGCATACGTATACGCCGTTTGAGCAGATAATGCCTAAGACTGCAAAGTCGCGGATTTTTAGTATCTTTGCAGATAAATACGACTCCAACGCAGGCCCACCGGCAGGGCACAAGCGAGGCGCACGACAGCCGTCTTATACGCCGCCGAAAGCCGTTAACAACGAAACTCAATGACCATCACACTCACTGTTCTGGCCCTGACTGTGGCCATGTTCGTCTGGGGCCGCATACGTTCAGACGTAGTAGCCCTGACAGCTCTTGCTATACTACTTGTGTGCGGAGTACTCACCCCCGCCGAAGCACTCGCCGGATTTGCTTCACCCATAGTATTTATGATGGCCGGACTATTCGTAGTCGGCGGTGCCGTTCTACGCACAGGCTTGGCACGCGCCATTGGTTCGGGCTTGGTACGCGTAGCGCATGGTAAAGAGACGCCGACATTCCTATTGGTTATGGCTGCAACAGCCTTTATCGGCGCATTTGTCAGCAATACAGGCACCGTTGCCTTGATGATGCCCATAGTCATAAGTATGGCCACACAAGCCGGATTTCAAAGCTCGCGTCTGCTTATGCCGCTGGCCTTTGCCGGAAGTCTCGGCGGAATGCTCACTCTCATCGGCACACCTCCAAACCTTGTCATAGATGAGATGCTTGTCGAAAACGGATACCAAGGCCTCGGATTCTTCGAATTCCTGCCCGTGGGTGCTGTTTGTCTGGCAATAGGCATCGCCGTACTATTGCCACTAAGTCGTATGCTAGTATCCAAAAACCGCAGCAAGCATCAAGACGAGAACACCCATAAGACACCTCAAGAGTTGGCACGCGAATACAACCTGCCGGGACGCATACGATGCTACACCATCAAGGCCGGCTCGGCGGCCGCCGGTGCCTCGATACGCGACTTGGACACTCAAGGCCGCTATGGCGTGGCCATCTTCGAGATTCGTAACGAACGCCGCTCGTCCTTAGGGCTGCTACGAGACATCTCCCAAGACATCGCTGAAGCCTCCACCGTACTTACACCCGGAGACACAATCTACGCCGGAGGTGAGAGTCATGATTTGGACGCCATGGCCGCCGAATTGGGCCTGCACCGCTGCGATGACGGCGACGGCAGCCTTGAATTTTACGACGTGGGGCTTGCCGAAATAGTCGTAATGCCCGATTCGCGCCTCGAAGGGCTGCGTATACGCCACTCCGGATTGCGTAAGGCCCACCACATCAACGTCATCGGGATAAGGCGCGGCAACAGTTATATCACCGACCAGATAGCCGACACTAAGATGCGCTGCGGCGATGTCCTTCTTATCCAAGGCCGATGGGACGATATTCAAAGCCTCAATTCCGAAGCGGATAATTGGGTGGTCATTGGACGACCCGAACACGAAGCCGACCGCGTACTCTTAGACTACAAGGCTCCGGTAGCAGCGGCAATAATGCTGCTTATGATTGCCATGATGGTATTCGATTTTGTGCCCGTAGCTCCGGTTACAGCCGTTATCATTGCCGCACTGCTTACCATCTTTACCGGATGCTTCCGCAATGTCGAAGCAGCATACAAAACCATCAATTGGGAAAGCATTGTGCTCATAGCCGCTATGATGCCTCTATCCACGGCACTCCAAAAAACCGGAGTATCAGCCACCGTTTCCCAAACGCTGGCCGACAGTCTCGGTTCGGCCGGACCTACGGCTATGCTTGCCGGGCTGTACGTCGCCACGTCCATACTCACGATGTTTATCAGCAACACCGCCACAGCCGTACTTATGGCCCCGATAGCCATGGCCGCTGCCGCACAAACCGCTACCAGCCCATACCCATATCTCTTCGCTGTCACTCTGGGCGCCAGTATGTGCTTTGCCTCGCCATTCTCCACACCGCCAAACGCTCTGGTCATGAAAGCCGGCGGATATACTTTTATGGACTACGTACGCGTCGGATTACCGCTACAAATCGTTTTGGGCATCGCTATGATCCTGCTACTGCCGCTACTATTCCCATTCTAAACCGATATATCGAACATAATACACGGCTTATATGTCAAACAACGCTTCCGTTTCCGCCCCGGTCACAAGTCGCTGAAAAACGCGTAATTTCCGCACAAAGGTCAAATACAAGCCGCGCACGCGTTAAATTAAGTTAATCATGTAACTATTGACCAGACGCCGCGTCTAACAATAAAAAACCACAAACAAGCAATATGTACCTGCTCGAAGCTAACAATATTACAAAAAATTACACCGGACACCTTGCGCTGGATAATGTTTCCATGCGCGCCGCTCAAGGTAAGGTCCACGGACTGCTCGGGCCCAACGGCGCCGGCAAAACCACGCTGATACGCATCATCAATCATATCACCGCTCCGGACAGCGGCGAAGTCCTTCTGGACGGACACTGCCTCACGGCAGCCGATGTATCTCGCATAGGCTATCTGCCCGAGGAACGCGGGCTCTATAAAAAAATGAAAGTCGGCGAACAAGCGGTATTCTTTGCCCGTCTTAAAGGCATGAGCCGCAACGATGCACGCGCCGCCGTCAACGAGTGGTTCAAAAGACTTGACATTTCCTCTTGGTACGACAAAAAGGTCGAGGAACTCAGCAAAGGTATGGCTCAGAAAGTCCAATTTGTCATTACAGTTCTCCATCATCCGACCCTGCTGATTTTCGACGAACCCTTCAGCGGCTTCGATCCCATAAATGCCGACATCCTGCGCCGCGAGATTTTGCGTCTGCGCGACCAAGGCGCCACAGTCATCTTCTCGACGCACAATATGTCCAGCGTCGAAGAGATTTGTGATGACATCACCCTGATCAACCGCTCGCGTGTCATACTTGATGGCGAAGTCAACGCCATACGTCGCGAATACGGCGGCGGGCGTCTATACATCGATTATGACGGCAACCGAGATGCTCTTTGTCATGCCTTAGAATCCATAGACAGCGTCCGGCTCGAAAATAACGACAATGGCCTTGAAGCGGCACGCCTCAATGGCGCCGATGCACGCGCCATAGTCACAGGCGTAGATAAGGACGACATCCGTGCGGCAGTCATCGCCGCCGTCAATCCGGCAGTATCCATCCGTGCCTTAGGGACATATATGCCCTCGATGGATGATATATTCATCTCCGCAGTCAAGGCTTCGCAGAACTCCGCCGGCAGATAAAGGCTTACCATAGCCATAGCATCAATACTTTTTTTGTAATACACATTAAATTAATATAATGTCCAATCTTTCCATAGTCATTGCGCGCGAATACTTACAACGAGTGCGCCGCAAAAGCTTCATAATATCCACCATATTGATGCCGGTACTGATGCTCGGCCTTATGGCCGCACCCGCTCTCGTAGCCGCATTCTCCGGCCCGGAGGAAAAAGTCATCGCCGTCATAGACCCGCAATGCCAAGTGTCGCAACTGCTTGCCGCCTCTACCGATAAAGCGAGTGCCATCACCTTCGTTCCCACGGACTTATCCGTTGACTCGGCCAAAGCCGACCAACGCTATGATGCCGTACTAGATTTGGGACAAGACGTTGTAGCCGACCCATCGCATATACACCTGTACACTCGCGGCGCCGCAGCCATGCAAACCGAAAGCGCCATTTCGCAAGCCATTACACAAGCCATACGCTCGATACGCATAGAGGACATTAGGGGTCAAGTCCCTGAGATAGACAAATATCTCGAACAAATCGAACCGAACATTGCCATAGACACCATGCGCATTGACACCGAGGAAGAACAAAGCACCTCATCGGTGACATCCTATCTGGTAGGTATGGTTATGTCTCTGTTACTTTATATGTTCATCATGCTTTATGGTCAAATGGTCATGACATCCATCATCGAGGAAAAAAACAACCGTGTCCTTGAGGTGGTTGTATCATGCGTCAAGCCCACATCTCTTATGCTTGGTAAAATTCTCGGCATAGGTGCTGTAGCACTCACCCAGATAGCAATCTGGTTTGTTCTAATTTCGTCCTTTACCTCTTTTGCCATGCCCTCGCTGACGGCCACGCTTCTCAACTCCTCGACCGACATCGACTTGCTCAACGCCATAAATATGCTCGGCAATACCGGATTTATTATCTCACTGTTTACATATTTGGCGTTCTTCCTAATCGGTGGTTACCTCTTCTACTCGGCCATCTACGCCGCCATAGGCTCGGCTGTAGATAATATTCAAGACGCCTCACAACTTCAATCCCTGGCTATGGTTCCAATCATACTTGGCCTCGTATTCAGTATGAGTGTCGTATCCGATCCAAATTCGGGGATGGCAGTCACAATGTCCATGGTGCCCTTCACCTCGCCCATGGTAATGATGGCTCGACTGCCCTTCGGCATCGAAACCACGCAATGTATCATCTCACTGGCCATACTGTATATCTCCACAATTTTCATGATATGGTTCGCCGCCAAGATATACCGCGTAGGCATCTTTATGTACGGCAAGAAGCCTACAATAAGCCAAATGCTGCGCTGGGCTCGTTACAAGTAATCAAGGTCTCACGCCATACAGCCGAGCCGCATCCGCACCTACATACACGGACGCGGTTCGGTTGTTTTTTAAGAATTGTATTACCGCCTCCGTTTGCCGAAAAATAACTACCTTTGTAGTACGAAAATCGGCCGCGAAACACGTCGACTGCAGCCTCCGACTCTCGGTCGCGCTACACAAACCGCGCATATTTATAGAACAATCCACAGACAAACACAGACAGACACCATCCAAATATGAAAAATATCGTCACACGCGCCATCTCCGGTACAATATATGTAGCTGTCATCGTATCAGCCACCATCGCCGGCGGATACTGGTTCTTTGCGCTCACCGGAATCCTCGCGGCCATAGGGGCTTTTGAGTACCAACGTATGGTTGCACAAGCCGAAGGGCACGACATCCCCACGGCAATACGTATGGCCGATTTTGCAGCCACTATGCTGCTATGGCTCGCCGTCCCGGCATACACCTACACCGCCTCCGTATATCCCGAATATGGAGGCACGGCTATTGCCGCCACGCTCACGGCCGTAACTGCCATTATGGTGCTATTCATTCTGATTCGTATGACGATGGCTTTGACTCAAAGCGGACCGGAAGCCTTCTCCATGACCGGACGCTCATACCTCGGCGTGTTCTACATCGGCGTACCCGTAGCCCTACTCAATGCACTGATGGTACACACCGGCTCGGCATTGGTGATGCTGATGTTTGTTATGATTTGGCTCAACGACACCGGCGCATATCTCGTAGGCACGTCCTTTGGCCGAACTCCTCTATGCAAGCGATTATCACCAAAGAAAAGCCGGGAAGGTTTTTGGGGCGGTATGGCATTCTGTATATTTGCCGGAGCGCTATATGCCACCATCTTTATCCACGGCGGATACTTAGAGTGGGTTGTCTTCGGCGTCATCATCTGCTTGGCATCCACGGTCGGCGACCTCTTTGAGTCAATGATTAAACGAGCCGCCGGCGTCAAGGACTCGGGCAATCTTATACCAGGTCACGGGGGAATACTCGACCGTATCGACTCGCTACTTATGGCCGCACCCGCTGCCGCCCTCTTCGCCTTGGCTCGTATTCTGGCACAAGCCTACTGATGCAGACAAAGTCAAGCGATCAAAGAGGACTAAGTCGTATCATACAAAGTCAGACATACCCGATTTGGAAATTCGGCAAATACGCCGTACCTTTGCGTCGAAAAGGCGCCGCCACAACGGCGCCACATCCTATTTTTCACGCTACAATAATCAACCAACAACCATACACACAATGAAAGATCAACAACTCATCGACCAAGTGACAGCCAAAGCAAAGACATGGCTGCGCGATGGATACGACCGGAAGACGCAAGACGAAGTACGCCGAATGCTGGCTGCCGAAGACCCCACCGAACTTATCGAATCATTCTATAAAGACCTAGAATTCGGAACAGGCGGTCTGCGCGGCATTATGGGTGCCGGCTCAAACCGTATGAACATCTATACAGTAGGCGCCGCCACACAAGGCCTTGCCAACTACCTCAAGGAAGCATTCGCCGACCTGCCCCAGATATCGGTAGTCGTAGGTCACGATGTGCGCAACAACTCCGAATACTTTGCACAAACCGTAGCAGACATCTTCTCAGCCAACGGCATCAAGGTATACCTCTTCGAGACCTTCCAGCCCACACCCGAGCTGTCCTTCGCCATACGTCACCTCGGATGCCAGAGCGGCGTCAATATCACCGCATCTCACAACCCCAAAGAATATAACGGATACAAAGCATATTGGGACGATGGCGCACAAGTACTTGCTCCACATGATGTCAATATCATCAACCACGTCAACAAAATCACCGATGTACGCGACATCAAGTTCAATGGCAACCCCGATCTGATTCAACACATCGGAGCCGAAATCGACAAGGCCTTCCTGGACGCAGTCAAGAGCCTCTCGCTGGATCCCGAAGTCATCAAGCGCCATCACGACCTCAAGATCGTCTACACCCCCATTCACGGCACCGGCGTCAAACTCGTGCCCGCATCGCTGCACAACTACGGATTTACAAACATCATCCACGTTCCCGAACAGGACATCCCCTCCGGCGATTTCCCAACAGTAGTTTCGCCCAATCCCGAAGTCCCCTCCGCTATGGCGCTGGCCATAGCCAAGGCCAAGGAAACAGGTGCTGACGTCATCTTTGCTTCCGATCCCGATGCCGACCGTATAGGTTGCGTAGCACGCGATGCCTCCGGCGAATACGTGCTCATCAACGGCAACCAGATAGTTATGATTTTGCTCAACTATATCATGCAGCGCAACCGCGAACTCGGTCTGCTCAAAGGCAACGAATATGTCGTTAAGACCATCGTTACGACCGAAACCATCCGCCGCATCGCCGATCGTCAGGGCATAAAGCTCTACGACTGCTACACCGGCTTTAAGTGGATTGCCAACGTCATCCGCGAGCACGAAAAAGACGAACGATACATCGGTGGCGGCGAAGAAAGTTACGGATTTATGGCCGAAACTTTCTGCCGAGACAAGGACTCCGTATCCGCAATATCCCTGATGGCCGAAATCGCAGCATGGGCCAAAGATCGCGGTATGACCTATATGGACATGCTCAAGGATATTTACCTTACCTATGGATACAGCCACGAAGTGGGAGTATCGGTAGTACGTCCCGGAAAAACCGGCGCAGACGAAATCAAAGCTATGATGGCCAACTTCCGAGCCAATCCGCCCAAAAGCATAGGTGGCAGCGCAGTCGTAGCAATCAAGGACTACATCACCCTCGAAGACAAAGACCTCCGCACAGGCACAATTACCAAGCTGGCCTTTCCTGCAACGAGCAACGTCCTTCAATACTACACCGAAGACGGCACCAAAGTCTCCGTACGCCCAAGTGGCACCGAGCCTAAAATCAAATTCTACATCGAAGTCATCGGCAAGATGAACACCGTCGCCGATTATGACCGCTGCGGTCGCGAAGCCGAAGCCAAAGTAGAAGCCATCAAGAAAGATCTCGGCATCTAAGACATACACACACGACCTACCATTAGGAGGGAGCGCCGCACACCGCGACACTCCCTCCTCGCTTTATTTACGCACATCCGTTTTTTAACAATTGTGAAACCGCCCCCATACATAGCCAAATAAGTATAAACATCACCAGTTTATAACTTAACGTATCAATAAAATCAGTAAATTCGCATCCACAAACACTTAGGACAAACCAAAACAAGAAAAATAAAAAACACAGCCAAACACGACACTATGAAAACAATAAGCATCGTTACAGCCCTGGCGCTGGCATGCGCCGGCGCCGTGTCAGCACAAAACGCCCCCACTTCGCGTATAATCACGCAAGACGACTTCACTCGGGCCGCCCAGTCCACAGTCAATGGTGTTGTATCTGTCAAGAGTTATGCCACCCCACGTACCCAGCGACAAATGCAATCCGGTTCGGACTTCTTCTCCGACCCATTCTTCGACTTTTTCTTCGGGAATCCCTACGGACAACAAACTCCGCGTCGACAGCAAACTCCACGCGAAGAGCCCAAGCAACGACAAATAGGACTCGGCTCTGGCGTCATAATATCCAAGGATGGATACATCGTCACCAACAACCACGTCGTTGACGGCGCCGAACGCCTCGAAGTCACCCTTAACGACAATCGCAACTTCAACGCCACCGTTGTGGGAACAGATGCCACCACCGACCTTGCACTCATAAAGATTGAAGCACCCGACCTCCACGTCATACCTATGGGTGACTCAGAAAAGCTCAAAGTGGGCGAATGGGTTCTCGCCGTAGGCAATCCCTTCGGGTTTACATCCACCGTCACCGCCGGCATTGTGAGCGCAAAGGCACGCAACATCTCGGCCACCACCGGCACACGCTCAACCGGCATCGAATCGTATATCCAGACTGATGCCGCCGTCAACCAAGGCAATTCGGGCGGTGCACTCGTCAACCTCGCCGGACAACTCGTAGGCATCAACACCGCCATATACTCGCAAAACGGCGCATACGTCGGATGTTCCTTCGCTATACCTACTTCCATTGTACAAAAAGTCATAAACGATATACGCCAATACGGCGCCGTACAACGTGCCTACCTTGGCGTAACCTTCTCAGAAGTGACGCCCGAATTGGTCAAAGATAAGAAGATTCAAGGCACAACGTCCGGTATCTACGTACAATCAGTTGAGGACCGCTCGGCCGCACGACGTGCCGGCCTACAAGAAGGCGATGTAATCATCTCCCTGGCCGATCATCCCACGCTCTCCACGGCACAGATGCAAGAAGCTATGGCCAAATGCAGCCCCGGCGACACCGTCACCATCACTTACTACCGCGACGGAAAGAAGCATAGCGCACAAGTGACTCTGCGCAACAACCAAGGCGACACCACCCTTACGCGTGCCGGAAGCGTAACCGACCTCGGATGCATATTTGCCAAAGCCGACAAAGACACTCGCGAGCAACTCGAAATAAGCCACGGCGTACAGGTGAGCGAACTCTCTGACGGCCCCGTCAAAGACGCCGGCATTCGTCAAGGCTTCATCATCCTAAACGTCAATGGCAACGACGTCTCCACGCCCGAAGACATCGAGCGCATCTACGATAATATCATCAAGACGGATGCCGATAAAGTACTATTTATCAAAGGTGTATACCCCACAGGGAAACAAGCGTTTTACGCCGTACCACTCGGGCAATAACGGCTCATCTCAGCCTACACCCATAATAATGGCTCCAAGCAGCCATTGAAGCTAATTACAATAATCAGTCTATATACTGAAACCAACAACGGCAGAAAGCTGCAAAAAAACAAAAGTCCAATATAATCTAAGGATACAATAGACAATCGCCGTTCCGTTCACCCTTGCCGCAGATTTTGCGACAAGGGTGAACTATAATTGTACCCCTTCAGGGAAAATATGCATAGACCCCCTTTGAATTTTTCGCATAATTTATCATCGCAGCTTCAGTTATTTAGCATAATTTAACCGCTCATATAAGCTTTCGTTTTTGAAACCTCGACAAAAGTCCGTATCTTTGCACAATCTTTGGACTGAAGTACACAGTTATGAGACAACTCAAGATTACAAAATCCATTACCAACCGCGAAAGCGCCTCACTCGACAAATATCTCCAAGAGATAGGCCGCGAGGAACTCATTACAGTAGAAGAAGAAGTAGAATTGGCTCAGCGCATCAAGCAAGGCGACCGAAAAGCCCTTGAAAAACTTACGCGCGCCAACCTGAGATTCGTTGTCTCTGTCGCAAAACAGTATCAGAATCAGGGGCTTTCGCTACCGGATCTTATTAACGAAGGAAACCTCGGGCTTATAAAAGCCGCCGAAAAGTTCGACGAAACACGAGGCTTCAAATTCATATCCTATGCCGTATGGTGGATTCGCCAATCCATCCTACAGGCTCTTGCCGAGCAATCGCGTATCGTACGTCTTCCCCTCAATCAGGTAGGATCGCTCAACAAAATCACCAAAGCGCTCTCCAAGTTTGAGCAAGAGAACGAACGCCGACCCTCGCCCGAAGAATTGGCTGCACAGCTTGACATACCCGTTGAAAAAGTAGCCGATACACTAAAAGTATCCGGCCGCCATATCTCGGTGGACGCCCCCTTTGTCGAAGGCGAAGACAACTCGCTACTTGACGTGCTCACCAACGATGACTCGCCTATGGCAGACGCCACCCTTACCCAGGAATCACTCTCCAAGGAAGTGGATCGAGCCCTGCATCAACTCCATGAGCGCGAGCGCGAAATACTCAAGATGTTTTTCGGTATAGGCTGTCAGGAAATGACACTCGAAGAGATTGGCGCCAAATTTGACTTGACACGCGAACGTGTGCGCCAAATCAAGGAAAAGGCTATACGTCGCCTCAAAGGCCAACGTTCACGTCTGCTCAAGACATACCTCGGCCAATAAACAGCCGAATATCTGCCACAACAATTCCCGACTCAGCAGAAAGACAAGCACAATCCCGGGCACAAAGCGGCCCGGGATTTTTTAGTCCACTCCTTTTCTCCTCTCGCACAGCCGACCGAGCGTCAGCGAATAGCCGAATGCGACCATAGAAAGTACAACTACAACGCAAATGCGCCGAATACATGTATATACAAACGCATTTCCACAAAAAAACCAAGCAAAAGCCTCAAAACTATTGCACATTAGCAAAAAAAAGCATACCTTTGCAACCGCTTTTCATAGCCCTCCCGTGTGATGGGAAATTAAGAGCAACTTAATTTTTAGTAACACAAAACAACACAAAAACAACAATGAAGACATTCCAACTTAAAGCCGAGCCCCGTACCGACCTGGGCAAAAAGGCAACCAAGGCACTGCGTGCCGAAGGCAAAATTCCCGTAGTCCTCAACGGCGGCGCCGCAGTCGAATTGCCTTTCACCGGCACACTCGCTCCCGGTCAGAAACTCGTTGAAATCGGCGACAACAAAGCCCTGATAACCACAGATCTTGTCGTAGCGCAAGACGATGTGCGCAAGCTTGTCTACACACCCGACATCTTCGCCATCGAACTTGACTTCAACGGCGGCAAAAAGATGGCCATACTCAAGGATATCCAGTTCCACCCCGTCAAGGACACCATCCTCCACATGGACTTCCTCGAAGTTGACGACAAGAAACCCGTAGTTATCCAAGTACCCGTCAAACTCGAAGGCCATGCCGAAGGTGTTAAAGCCGGCGGTAAGCTCAGCCTTTCAATGAAGAAACTCAAAGTTAAAGCCATCTACACCAACGTTCCCGAGCGTCTGGTCATCAATGTCGACAACCTCGGCTTAGGCAAGACACTTCAGGTCGGCGATATCCACTTCGAAGGTCTCGAATTGGTCAACGCCAAGAACGCCGTGGTATGTGCCGTACAGCTGACGCGCGCCGCTCGCGGTGCTCAAGCTACCGCTGCTGAATAACATATTCATAACCGATACCCGACACCACAACGATGAAGCATCTCATTGTTGGCTTGGGCAATATCGGCGATGAATATCGTGATACCAGACATAACATCGGTTTCAGAATATTGGACACCTGGGCTCAGGCGTCCAATATTTCTTTTGAAACCGGGCGTTATGGCGACATCGCACACGCACGCCTCAAGAACCAGCAAGTGGTTCTGCTCAAGCCCTCCACATACATGAACCTCAGCGGCAACGCCGTCCGCTATTGGAAAGACAAGGAAAAAATCGCCATCGAGAACATTCTTGTGCTCGTGGACGACATCGCCCTACCCTTCGGAGCCATCCGCCTCAAGCCCTCCGGTAGCGATGCCGGGCACAACGGCTTGAAAAACATTGCAGCTATGCTCGGCACGCAGGACTACGCACGACTTCGTTTCGGCGTAGGAAATGATTTTCCTCGCGGATGTCAAGTCGACTATGTCCTCGGCCACTTCACTCCCGAGCAGGAAGATGCTCTTCGCGACCGCGTCAATGTAGCCGTCGAAGCCGCACAAGATGCTGTTCTCTGCGGGCTGCAGCACGCTATGTGCTACTACAATAACAAGTAATTTTTTTCTCCGGCCTCGCGGCCTTAACCATTGACAACGTTCAATATCTTCGGCTCGCCACGACTGCTGCGACACGATCCTACAATATGTCGCGCCCGTTGCATTAAAGCCTGCGCAACAAAATAGCGTAAATCTTTGGATGACCGAGGATTTATTAGTAACTTTGCACAGCAGAGAATATGTGCCGCGCAGACACACTATCACGCGGCACGGGCTTGTGTAACAGACACTGACGACTATGCTAAAAAAATTCTTTATGTCATTCCTCGGCTCGATGGCCGCCATTTGGCTGTCGGTGATGTTATTGTTCGCACTCTCGATCGTATTCATTGCCGGGCTTGTCGGGTCGAGCCTCAAAAGTGTCGAAATAGTAGACCACAGCATATTACATATACGACTTGACGGAACCATCAGCGAACGCCGGGCACCGCAAGACATCCCCGACCTCATCCTCAATGGTCAATCCAACACCACCTTCGAGGACATCTTACGTTCGCTGGAATACGCAGCTACAGACACCCGCATTGACGGAGTGTACATCGACTGCTCAGGTAGTGTGTTGGGATACGCCTCACGTGCCGAGCTGCGTGAAGCACTCGCCCGCTTCAAAAAGAGCTCAGACAAGTGGGTTTTGGCCTATGGTGACGACTTCAGCCAAGGCGACTACTACGTGGCCTCCGTTGCCGATACGGTATACCTCAATCCCGTGGGTACACTTGACATACACGGCCTGTCGTCTTCTGTTCCTTACTTCAAAGACGCCTTAGACAAACTGGATGTAAATGTCCAGGTTTTCAAAGTAGGCACCTACAAAAGCGCCGTTGAGCCATTCTTACTCAATAGTATGAGCGAACCGGCTCGCATGCAGACACAATTATTCCTTGATTCGATATGGACCAACATTTCGAAAGGCATCGGAATGTCACGCAAAATGTCGGCATCCAAAGTCTGCGCCTTGGCCGACTCGCTTACCATGAGCCGTAGCGCACAATGGTGTCTCAACCATAAGCTTATAGACAAATCCGCATATCGGCGTCAAGTAGAAGACGCATTGTGTACGCTCACCGAGACAGCTAATCCGGAAGACCTTGAATTGGTATCTCCGGACGAGTATATGTCCGATTACACAGAGGCCACCTTTGCCACAAAAGACGACACTCATATCGCTGTAGTCTTTGCAGACGGCGATATCACCGAGGACGGCAACGAAGGCATAGTGGCATCCTCGCTCGTACCCGAGATACTACGCCTTGCCAAGGACGACAACATTGCAGGAATGGTGCTGCGCGTCAATTCGGGCGGCGGCAGCGCTTTTGCCAGCGAACAGATATGGGACGCCGTGCGTTTCTTCAAGGCACAGAACAAGCCAGTATACGTCTCCATGGGCGACTACGCAGCTTCCGGAGGCTACTACATCTCCTGCGGCGCCGACCGCATATACGCTATGCCGCAAACGCTCACCGGCTCAATAGGCATCTTCGGCATCATTCCATCCATCGAAGGCACACTGAACAAACATCTGGGCATACACTTCTCCAGCGTCAGCACAGGTCCCGATGCCATTGATTTATCTGTAACCTCAAATATGACACCAAGGCAAAAAGCCGAGATGCAACGTGCCATCCAACGCGGATACGAGACATTCGTAGGACGCGTCGCCGATGGTCGCCATATCTCCCGAGACAGTGTCGATGCCATCGCACAAGGCCGCGTATGGGACGGCAAAACAGCATTAAACATAGGACTTGTAGACCGTATAGGCTCGCTACACGATGCCATTGCCGACCTTGCACGCCAAATTGGCATAGCTCCCACAGCTTACGCCACATACCCAACCGCAGACATTTCGCCGCTACAGCGACTGCTCTCTGCCGGTATCGGCGGACAAGGCGCCATACCCGAAGCATTAAAAGCCAAAGCCTCATGGGCCGCAATTCCACCTGCCGAAGCAGACAAAGCATTACGGATGCTGGGGCAGATTGTCAGTATGTCACCTATACAGGCACGTATGGAGTGCATAACTCTCCAATAAGCGTCCATTAGTATCCCAGAATACACACAGACAAGCGAAAAGACAGCGCTAAACAGCGACAGGCAACATCAAAAATCGACAAGGCAAAAAACAGGACACCACAAAACGACAACGCAAGATGCGCAGACCAACATTAGCCAAACTCATCCTTCTACCGCTGTCTAAGATATACGGCGTGGTAACGGCTGTGCGCAACCTATGCTATAACTGCAACATCATCAAGTCGTACTCCTTTGATGTCCCTGTGGTCTGCATCGGCAACCTCGCCGTGGGCGGTACCGGCAAGACACCTCATACCGAATACGTTGTAGCCGCCTTACGCGACCGCTTCAACATCGGGATACTCAGCCGCGGATACAAGCGACACACCTCCGGATTTGTGGCCGCCACTCCCCAATCGACTCCTAACGACATCGGCGATGAACCGTACCAAATATACCACAAATTCGGGCGCAAAATCACCGTATGCGTATGCGAAGACCGCGTAGCCGGGATTAGACGGATGCTTGCCGATGACCCATCGCTCAGTATGATTGTCTTGGACGATGCATTCCAACACCGCCGCGTCAAGCCTGACATTTCGATTGTACTCACCGAATACAATCGCCCATATTTCAAGGACAGGATGCTACCTTACGGACGCCTACGCGAATCGGCAAAAAACATCACACGCGCCGATATCGTAATCGTCACCAAATGTCCGAATAGCATAAGGCCAATCGACATCAGGACTTTCGGCAAAAATCTCAACCTGATTCCCGACCAAGGTCTGTTCTATTCACGTTACGCCTACGAGCAGACACGCCCAGTCTTCGGCGGCACACCCATACGGCTGGATCGGCTCACGACCAACGATGCCGTTCTCGTCATTGCCGGCATAGCCAATCCGAAGCCCTTCGTCCGCTACGTCAAAAGTTTTGACGCACACGTCAAGGTCAATATCTTCGATGACCATCACAACTACACACGCCACGACCTCGAGCTCATCACCGAGAGATACAATAGCCTGCAAGGCGCACGCAAAGTCATTGTTACAACCGAAAAAGACGCCGTACGGCTGCTAAACAATCCGTACTTTCCGAAAGCGCTCAAAAACGCATTGATGTATGTCCCTGTGCACGTCGAATTTCTGCATACCGAGCCGGGAGATACGTTGCGTGGCGAGACACTCCGTGATGAGATACTTCGTCTGATGAAGCTCAAAGGGCTGCTCAACCCATTGCGGCACACCTGACAATAATGGGTGCTACGCGGCATAGGACCTACATTCGATTAAACAACACACACTAAAAACATAAAAACTATTATTCACAATGCTCGAAAAAATCAAAGAAACAGCGCGCTTTCTTAGCGAACGCGTAAGCGACATGCCCAAGACTGCCATCATCCTCGGCAGCGGCCTCGGCGCACTCGTAGACCATATTGACAACAAGTTAGTCATTCCCTACAGCAAGATACCCAATATGCCCATATCCACCGTACAAGGGCACAGCGGCAACCTCATTTTCGGCGACCTTAACGGCAAACGTGTCATCGCAATGCAAGGCCGCTTCCACTACTACGAAGGCTATGATATGAAGGCCGTTACCTTCCCCGTGCGTGTCTTTCAGGCTCTCGGCGTTGACACCCTGTATGTATCCAATGCAGCAGGCGGTATGAACAAAGACTTCCGTGTAGGTGATATCATGACCATTACCGACCAGATCAACCTCTTCCCCGAAAACCCGCTGCGCGGCAAAAACTACGAGGAACTAGGTCCGCGCTTCCCGGCAATGACCGAAGCATACGACCACGAACTCATCCGCAAGGCAGACGAAATAGCCAAGCGCCTCGGCATCCGTCTGATGCACGGCGTATATGTAGGCACCACAGGTCCGACATTCGAGACTCCGGCCGAATATGAGTACTTCCGTGTAATCGGCGGCGATGCTGTAGGTATGTCCACCGTTCCCGAAGTCATTGTGGCACGTCACGCCGGAATGCGCGTCTACGGCATCTCCGTCATCACCGACCTCGGAGGCAAAGACGTTCGTCAAGTGCCCACCCACGAAGAAGTACAAGTGGCTGCTGAGAACGCTCAGCCCAAGATGCTCGCCATCATCAAGGAACTCGTATCTGCCAACTAACAGGGCGATTACGACCCGATTAATATTGTGGTGACACGCCCCGGCTCACGCGGCTGACGTGTCACCACAACATTATACCGAACAATCCGCCTTGCCCCCACATCCTCACCACCAAACACAACCGCACCATAACAATCACTATAAAATTAGGCCTCATGGAAGAAAAGCAGACAGAAATAGCAACTCTGGGCGAATTCGGTCTTATAGATAAAATCACCGAAGGCATCGTCCACAAAAATGCCTCTACAATACGTGGCATCGGCGATGACGCCGCCGAATTGTCTTATCCGGACACACGCGTGCTCGTATCCACAGATATCCTTATGGAGGGCATACACTTTGACCTGACATACGTGCCACTCAAGCACCTGGGATATAAATCAGCCGTTGTCAACTTCAGCGATATATACGCTATGAACGGCACACCGCGGCAGATTGTGGTATCTTTGGGCATTTCACGCCGCTTTACCGTAGAGCACATTCAGCAACTTTACGAAGGCTTGCGGCTGGCCTGTGAAGTCTACGGCGTAGACCTGGTAGGCGGAGACACGACATCCTCGCGCCAAGGATTGGTCATCTCCGTCACCATCATCGGCGATGCTCCTGCCGCTAAAGTCGTAGGTCGTGACGGTGCTCGCCCCAACGATTTGATCTGTGTCAGCGGCGACCTTGGTGCTGCATATATGGGGCTCCAAGTGCTCGAACGCGAAAAAGCTGCATCAGTGGGCATCAAGGACTTCGAGCCCCAATTCACCGGCAAAGAATATCTCGTTGAAAGACAACTCAAGCCCGAAGCGCGACGCGATATCATAGCCCAATTGGACCGGGCCGGCATCGTACCAACCTCTATGATTGATATCTCCGACGGTCTGTCTTCCGAGCTGTTACACATTTGCCAAAAATCTAAGACCGGATGCCGTGTCTACGAAGAGCGCATACCCATAGACTATCAAACTGCCGTAATGGCTCAGGAATTGAATATGAACCTCATAACAGCTGCTATGAACGGAGGAGAAGACTACGAACTGCTATTCACCGTTCCGCTGGCCGACCACAATAAAGTCAAAGACATGTCCGGTATACGCATCATCGGGCACATCACGGATCAGAAACTGGGATGCGCAATGGTCACTCGTGATGGCGAAAACGAAATCGCCATCAAGGCTCAAGGCTGGAATCATCTCGCCCGGTGACAAGCAAAATCTTTCCATAACGATCGGGGCATCTGCTTGACATTGTATTTGTTATACCGTTTATTCTTCCACTCCCAATCGGCAGCAAGCATCTTATGTGGCAAAAGTCCTGTCGAAAATCAAGCTGTATAACAGTCATCTTGAAAAAAAGTATTAACTTTGCATAGCCGAACGGCAAGCAAGCCCGAAACGGCACTCATTTATAGACGCACATATTCAAGCATGATCAACCGTATACTTATACGAACCAAGGTGGTACAGATGCTGTACTCATACCTACTGACACGTACCGATTTCAAAATTCTTCAACAACCGGAATCGACGTCACAGGACGCTGTGTTTGCATACAAAGTCTATAAAGACTTGCTGCTGATGCTGGTACAGTTCACCAACGGCAAGAAGACGGCCAAGATGCCCGTGGCTATAGCTGTGGACAAGAAGATGCTTCGCAGCCGCGTAGGTGCTGCCTTAGCCGCAGACGATACTATCAAGGAAATACTCTTTAAGGACGACAACGACCTTCAAGTCATAGCCCCGGAGATGCAGCGTCTGGCAGACAACATCGCCCAATCGTCGGCATATAAAGACTACAGCAAAAAACGCTCGCCCGAAATTGCGTTTGAGGTATCAATGTGGATCACTGTATTTACCACCATAATCAAGCGTGATCGCGCCTTCACAGCGGCAATACGTTCGCTCGAAAGGTTTACCAATAAGGGATTCGAACAAGGCTTTATCCTTTTTGAGAATACATTGACTTCGTATCGCGATGCCTCTATGGGCTATACCTCGGCAAAGAAAGACTTGGCACTATCACTGGACAAAGCCTACAACCTATATTGCGATATCTTTTGTCTGATAGCCAATCTAACCAAAGCTCAGGCTGAGAACATCGAAAACGCCAAGTCTAAATTTTTGGCTACGCAAGACGAGCTCAACCCGAATATGCGGTTTGTAGACAACTCCTTCGTGGCCAAGCTTCTCGAATCGCCCGCATTTGCATCATACTACGAAAAAAATGCCTCAGGCTGGACCTCTGACTTCTCGCTGGTTAATGACCTACTCAAGGAAATCACCGCATCGCAATACTATACCGACTATATGGAAGCCGAAAGCACCGTTTTCGAACTTGACTGCGAAGTATGGCGCAATCTGCTTCGCAATGTCGTGTTCCGTAGCGATGCACTCGAGGAGGCCATCGAAAACGAATCGGTGTTTTGGAACGACGACCTTAATATTATGGGTACATTCGTGCTCAAGACAATACGCTATGCGCAGTCGCATCCTGACGAGCCGATATCCCTTTTGGATAAATACAAAGATGAAGAAGACGCGACCTTCGGTGCCGAACTCTTCGATGCTGCAATAGAGCATCGCTACGAATACCGCGAACTCATCAACCGCTTCATCAACAACCAAAACTGGGAAATAGAGCGTATACCATTTATGGACATCGTCATTATGATTACAGCCATTACGGAGTTGGTGGCCTACCCTAACATTCCCGTGGCAGTGACTATGAACGAGTACGTCGAATTGGCCAATAATTACTCAACATCGAAGAGCGGCCAATTCGTCAACGGCATACTCTATTCCGTAGCTACATATCTCAAGAACAACAACGTAATATATAAGTAAATACCATACACTAATAATTCACTTACAAAAAAAGACAAGTTATGATTGAAAACGCAATACTTCTCGATGGAGCTACCTCAGGTGCCGGAGCAAATACCGGAGCAGGTGCCGGAATGATGAATATCATCATGATTGTGGCACTGATTGCCATCTTCTACTTCTTTATGATTCGTCCCCAGCAGAAGAAGCAGAAGGAACTGCGCAAACAACGTGAAGCTATGGCTAAGGGGGACAACGTTGTTACAGCCGGCGGCATATACGGACGCATCCGCGAAATTGACGAAAACACCAACACCATGCTCATCGAAGTGGACAAAGACGTCAAGATTCGCGTAGATCGCAACTCGGTATACCCCTCCGCAGTTCAAGCCAACGAAGCACAAAAATAAGTGTAAGCCGTGGGTGCCCTGCAAGACAAGGCCCGACGCGCCGCAAACATTATACGTCAATACGTTTTCTCGCCCCGTGGGAAGAGCGTATTGACGTTTTGTGTCTTTCTGGCAATTTCAGCCGCCCTATGGGTGGTAATGTCGCTGAATCAGGAAATGCAACAAGACATCCGTTGTCGTGTTGAGATAGTCAACAAGCCGGATTCGGTTACAATGATTTCGTACCTGCCTGAGGGCATAAATGTCAGCGTCAAATCGCGCGGATCTCAACTTATAAAATTCAGTATCGGGACGCCGCCGACAATATCTATAGACTACAAGTACCTTATGCATGGCAATCGCATTTCCGTAGGAACTTCGGAAATGCGCGCATTATTGCGCAATGTCTTCGGTCAGAACGCTCAAATATTGTCTTTCAGCCCGGACTCCCTCAATATAATGTTCACTTCAAGGCCCGGAGTATCCATGCCGGTAGACGTGGCCGCGCAGGTATCGGCACGCTCGGACTTCGCTCTGGCCGGAATCAAATGCGTACCCGAATCGGTAGTCGTCTATTCGATGCGACCCTTGGATTCCGCTGTGGACAAAGTCGTTACGCCCGTCATCCAGTACACAAATATGTCCGAGACTCAAACAATACGCACACGCGTAAATGTCCCGCCCGGATGCCGAGCCTTCCCGGATAGTGTCAGCGTAACCTTTTGCGTCGAGCCGCTGATAGCACGTTCCATCAAGGTTCCCATCACTGCCATCAATGTTCCGGACAGCGTTCGACTTATTCTGCTTCCGACCACGGTAACAGCCGCATATATGGTGCCGGCCAATATGTACAACGAGCAATTGCCTCCATTGGTCGTCACCGCCGACTATCGCAGCATTGATATGTCACACCCGACACGACGCATTTGCATCACCGCGGACAACTCGAAAGCTCCGTCTCTACGCAATATTCGTCTCAGCACCGATTCGGTGGAATATATGGTCGAACGCTGAGTTTCAATCCTCACATCTACTCGACTATGCTTGATTCCATCAACATCCTATACAAAACGCTCCCGGCTTAAATACGCATCAAATTGTAATTATGGCTACGCAAACCATAGGTATAACCGGCGGTATCGGTTCGGGCAAAAGCTTTGTCAGCCACATCTTACGCGTATGTGGATTTACGGTGTATGACTGTGACAGCAATGCCAAGGCAATTATGGACCAAGACCCGGAAATACGCCGCAAATTAGCCGAAATGATAGGTCCGTCAACAATTAACACCGATGGGAGCATCAATCGTCCTCGCTTGGCGCAGATAGTTTTCGGTGACAAAACCAAATTGGCCATACTCGATGCCATAGTACATGAAGCCGTCATTAGCGATGTCAAAGCCTGTGCTCGCCGAACGCCGGGGCTGTTTTTTGTCGAAAGTGCAATACTATACACCTCGGGACTCTGGAAATATGTCGACCGTATCTGGGAAGTCACTGCCGATATTGAGACGCGCATATCGCGCGTGTCGGCACGCGATAATGCCTCACGTCAGCAAGTGCTGCAACGCATCCATAGCCAGAATAACGAAACCGAGCCCAAAGAATGTTCAATCGTTCCGGAAGTGATACACAACGATGACGACTCAGCCTTGCTTCCGCAAATTTGGGCGATATGCCCTACAGATGCTCAAGGTTAGTCAATAGAGATTTCCCCAAGCGATAGTCAATTGTCGAATGTAAAGACGCAACCAGTCACGGCAGAATCACGGTCTCGGGTCGCGATGTCTAAGGCTTATGCTCACTTCTGAGAGCGACGCCATTGCTCCATTGAGAACATCGGGACATAGCCCTTGTCAGGGCACATATCGTCACGAACATTGCCGATATACGCTTTCGTTTGGTTGATAATATCCAGTTTCATTATCGGTGCACCGTCGTCAAGGTCAAATTGTCGCAAGTTGACCCACATTACCGAAGGATTGTACGTGGTGGCATAGTAATACACCAGATTAGAATGGTCGGCGACCGAGCGCCATTGTGTCTGCGATACTTCGGGACTGTCGGGTATTGAGATACCTACCGGGACGGCACAATTGAATAGTACGCCGAAAACTCCTGCCAAGGCCACTTCGTGTTTTACCGTATCCGGGATACACCCTATATAAAAAGAAGCTCTCACAAAGCGATCACTGCTGCTGTTGGTGCCGGGCAGCATTTTCATCCCGCCGATACGAGACCAGTATTGTTCGATAGTCCTTTGACTTTCATATATCGGAGCGTTGGTCAACACTCGACACTCGCGCCCATGAAATATAATAATGCGTCCATTCGTATACTCTATGATTGCGCAATCACCTGACGCATCGCTCAATGCCGCATGTAGTGTCGTCGATGCGCCTCCCGGCATATCCGGAGCGTCTATGTAGAATACATCACGAGACAATCCTTCGACAGCATCGGCCACCGTAGCATAATTGTCCAGAATATACTGTGCCCAAAGTGACGATGACATCGGACGACGTGTCTCCTTAGTCATTTTATATTGCGTACCGGGCAGGTACAAGAGGTTGCATACAAGAGCTCGCTCATTCATACCCTCGGATACACCCATGTCGTAACCCACTGCTACTACACTACCATACAGAGATTTCCATCGCAAGGCATTGTCTCCTTGCGCAGATACGCGATTGATGCCTCGCGGCTGAACATACAAATTGGTCGGTATAGGCGCCATCCAATCCAGATTGCGTCCTGTTATTGTCGTATTGCCACGTCCGGCATACACCACACGTGTACATGCCTCAGACTTCGGATTGACCGATAATGTAACGGCAATAATCGCCATCACATTTAAAAATGCTTGCATAGTATTCATAAAGTCAATATTTTGTTTCTAAAGTAAACGCTCTCGACATTCAGAAAGTTTGAATACAAGCAAAACAAAGCGGCGACGCCATATCCGCAGTGGGGTATATGGCGTCGCCGTATAGGGGGGGATTGGTTTACTTTTCCGTTACTTTATGCCGTCACGATGCAGCAAGGCATCGATGGTGGGTTCGCCGCCACGGAATCGGCGATAGAGTTCGGCGGGATTTTCGGTGCCGCCGCGCTTGAGGATATTGTCGCGGAACGAGTGTGCTGTTTTAACATCGAATATACCGTTCTTTTGAAATACGCTAAAAGCGTCAGCATCCAGCACTTCAGACCACTTGTAGCTGTAATACCCTGCTGCATAGCCTCCTGAGAAGATGTGGCTGAACTGGGGTGATGTCATTGAACCGCACACCGTCGGGAATATGCGTACCGGCTTGATGGCTTCAATCTCGAATTCCACAGCGTCATCCACCGGTTTTTCGATGGTGTGCCATGCCATATCGAGGTATCCGAAAGACAACTGGCGCATGCACGAGTAAGCAGCGCCGTAGCGCGACGAACGTATCAGGCCGTCCACCAGCGAATCTGGTATAGCCTCGCCCGTAACGTAATGACGAGCAAAGGTGTCAAGGAACTGTCGCTCGGTCAGGAAGTTTTCGTTGAACTGCGACGGCAATTCAACAAAATCGCGGAATACATTAGTACCACTCAAGGTGCGATACTTGGTGTCTGCAAGCAGGCCGTGCAGTGCGTGGCCGAATTCATGCATAAATGTCTCTACCTCGTAGGGTGTCAGCAGCGACGGCTTATCGGCCGTAGGCTTGGTGAAATTCATCACGATAGTCACCTGAGGACGCGATTCTTTGCCCTTGGCGTCTTTCCATTGTTCCTTGAAGTTGGTCATCCATGCTCCCGGGCGTTTGCCGGCACGAGGGAAAAAGTCTGTATAGAATACGCCGATGAATTTGCCGTTTTCGTCCTTGACGTCATAAGCCGTTACATCGGGATGATAAACCTGTACCTTGGGATTGGGAGTGAAAGTCACGCCGTAAAGGCGAGTGGCTAAGCCGAATACGCCCTTGATGACATTCGAAAGCTCGAAATAAGGGCGCATAGCTTCCTCATCGAAAGCATATTCGGCAGCACGCTGTTTATTGGAGTAGTAGCTGTAATCCCAGGGATGTATAGTCACCGATTTGCCTTCAAACTTGGAGGCAAAAGCCGTCAGCGAAGCCATTTCTTTCTCAAGCGCAGGCGCATAGGCTTGGCGCAAGCGTCCCAGCAGGTCATACACAGCCTCGGGTGTCCCGGCCATTGTATTGGTCAGGCTATAAGCCGCGTATGTCTTGTAACCCAGGAGATTGGCCAGACGACGACGTACATCTGCAATACGTATCATCACGTCTATATTATTGTACTTACCCCAGGTATTACGTCCCGTATAGAGCCTGTACATCCGTTCGCGCAGATCGGCGCGACTGCTGTATTTCATAAAGGCAATGTATACGGGCTGGTCGAGGGTGAAGAGGTATTCCCCGGCTCGGCCCTTGTCAGAAGCGGCCTTGGCGGCGGCTTCTATCGAACTTTCGGGCAATCCCTGTAAGTCATCCTTAGTGAGCCATACTTCGTAAGTATTGACTTCCTTGAGGACGTTCTGTCCAAAAAGTGTAGTCAGTTCGGATAGTTCTGCGCTGAGGCTCTTATATTGTTCGCGAGCCTCGCCTTCAAGAGTCGCGCCGTTACGAGCAAAGGAGTCGTAAGTACGCTGCAGCAGCATACTGTCTTCGGACGTCAGTTTGAGTGCCTCGCGGTTGCCGTAAACCTGACGAACACGCTGCCACAGTTTCTCGTTAAGAGTGATGGATGTCGAGTACTCGCTCAGCAGCCGTGAGGCCACTACCGAGACTTCCATCATTTGGTCATCGGCCTCAGCCGAAAGAAGTGCATAGAACACGCCGAGCGTACGGTTGAGATCTTCGCCGGCACAGTCCAAAGCCTCAATGGTGTTTTTGAACGTCGGCTTGGCTTTATTATTGGCGATGGCGTCAATATCCTTATTGGCACGTGCTATGCCTTCTTGGATGGCCGGAAGCCACATACTGTTATCTATAGCATTGAAAGGAGGGGTGTTGTGCTCGGTAGTCCTGAATGGGCGCAACAGCGGATTGGCGGTCTCGGCCTTCTTGGTCGAAGATGTCGCCACGGGAGCTGAATGTGACATAAGCGGTTGAGCCATAAGAAGCACCGTCACCAGTGCTGTCAATGTTTTCATTCTTGTGGTTTGATGTTTTGGTTTAATCTTTTGTGTAAACAAGCACGCGCCTGCTATGGATGCACAAGGCTCCGGCAAGCGCGCATAATGTCTGTCCTGCTTTGCGTCAGAAAGGCAGGTCGTCAGATGCACCGGCAGCTCCGGGAGCGGGAGGCACAGGGGCTTCGATGGGAGCCTGCTGCGCCATAGGGGGCACGGGAGTGGAGGCAGTCGTTTCGGCGCTCGGCGCATCTTCGGCTTTCCAAGCATGTGCATCCGTGTACCAGCGACCGTTGAATTCACGACTCTCGAGGTCGAAACTTATGGTGTATGCCTTACCCACACTCAGTTTGTATTGGTCGGCCTTGTCGCCGAAAAAGTCGAATTTGACTTTGCGAGGATAAGTCTCCTGAGTTTCAAGAACATACTCGTGCTTCTTCCAGTTGTTGCCGGCTTTGCTGACACCGGATTGTTCCTGAAGATCGAAAATGATTTTACCTGTAATTTCCATGAAAATATTTGATTAGTAATTTATTATTCTTTAGTAATTTATTATTCTATTATTTGGCCGCAACGCACACCGCCTCGGTATGGCACACCAATACGGCATATAAGTTTACAAATTTAGTGTTTTTTTTTGAGACACAGTCGGCTTGACTGTATTTTTTGCACAAAAAAAGCCACATCAAAGGATGCGATGAAACTCCGATATGACAGGATTTGAGTGCTCGCCATCCTTTGTAATCCACCCGGCGCAAAAGAATTGCACAGTGTCTCATTAAGAGTCACTTGGGGCCCGCCATTGGAAGGCTAAGCTTGTCTCGGCATTTCATAATGATTTGAAGAGTTTCCCAATCTACTTTGATGTGGCATATATCGTTATGCGATGCGTCTATTTAGGGACTATCAACACGACTTCCCGCCTCTGCGAAGCCGCCGGAGTTCACCTTTGAGGATGTCATCCTGCCGATTGCCTGACGCAAATTTACGCCATAATCTCGATTCAACCAAATTTTTTTGACGTTTTTTGCATCCGTTTTTCGACCGACAGCCGTAGTTCCTGGCTGTCAATTCCTTTGACTAAACTTCCATACTATCCTCTATCGACAAGCGCATCCGATAGTATCGCCACACTTTTTGCCTAAGATCTAAAGTCAATCTACAAACGCACTTTGGAGGCCTTAGATAACGCTATTCTCGCGATTATTTATTACTTTTGCAGAAATTCACTGCCGACAATTGATAATAAAAAAACCTAAAACACTATAATATATGGACCAACAAGAACGTATACAACTCGATGGTGCTGCCAACAACCTACGCGTGCTGATAGCATCAATGGTTGAGAAAGCCAAATCCGGCCACCCGGGCGGTGCCATGGGTGCTTCCGATTTCATCAATACACTCTTTGCAAAATACCTTGTCTACGACCCCGAAGATCCTCAATGGATTGCCCGCGATCGTTTCTTCCTTGACCCGGGACACATGTCTACGATGCTTTACGGCGTACTTGCCTTCTCCGGCAAATTCACACCCGAAGAGTTGGCTCAGTTCCGTCAGTGGGGCAGCGTGACACCGGGACATCCGGAACTTGACGTCAATCGCGGCATTGAGAACAGTTCCGGACCATTAGGCCAGGGACATGCTATGGCTGTCGGCTGCGCCATTGCCGAGCGCTTCCTTGTGGCACGCTTCGGCGAGGCTGCCTGCGGACACAAGACCTATGCCTTTATCAGCGACGGCGGCATACAGGAGGAAATCAGTCAAGGAGCGGGACGCCTGGCCGGGCATCTGGGTCTGAACAATCTTATAATGTTCTACGACTCAAACAAGGTGCAGCTATCCACCACCACCGATGCCGTAACCGATGAAGACACCGCCGCCAAATACCGCGCTTGGGGCTGGAACGTCATTGACATCGATGGAAACGATTGCGCAGCCATAGCCGCCGCTATCGAAGCCGCCCAAGAGGAGGAACACCGCCCCACCCTAATCATCGGACACACAATTATGGCCAAGGGCGCTGTACGCCCCGATGGCACAAGCCTCGAAGGAGCTGTATCCACCCATGGTCAACCCCTGACAAGCGCCGGAGCGGACCTGGAGGCCACCATCCGCGGCCTCGGCGGCGACCCGGCAAAGCCTTTCGAGATACGCGAATCTACTCGTGCCCTCTACGCCACACGCGCCGAGCAACTGCACAAAACCGTAGCCGAGCGTCGTGCAGTGGCTAAAGCCTGGGCCGATGCCAACCCCGAAGCCGCTAAGACCTTACAAGACTACATCAACGGCAAATTGCCGCAAATCGAATACGACGGAATCGAATTCAAGGCCAACGAGGCATCGCGCAACGCTTCGGCCAAGGTTCTAGGTCTACTCGCACAGACCGTAGACAATATGATTGTCTCATCGGCTGACCTTGCCAATTCGGACAAGACCGACGGGTACCTGAAGCAGACTCGCGCCTTCGCTCGCGGCGATTTCGGCGGCAAATTTCTACAATCCGGTGTGGCCGAGCTGACTATGGCCGCCGCAATCAACGGCATCGCCCTTCATGGCGGATGTATCGGCGCTTGCGGCACTTTCTTCGTCTTCAGCGACTATATCAAACCGGCTCTGCGTATGTCTGCGCTTATGGAACTGCCGGTGAAGTACATTTTCACGCACGATGCCTTCCGCGTAGGCGAGGACGGACCTACTCACCAGCCGGTGGAACAGGAAGCACAGATACGCCTCATGGAGCTTCTCGACAACTTCGGCGGCCGCCAAAGCACCTTGGTATTGCGTCCCGCCGATAGTGCCGAAACCGCTGTAGCTTGGAAGATGGCTATGGACAATAAGGAATGTCCGACTGTATTGATACTTTCGCGTCAGAATCTTGAGGATTTGCCTGCCGCCGACAACGACCGCCGCAAAGCCGCTTATGGTGCACAGCGCGGCGGATACACCGTCATCGAAGCCGAGAATCCCGAATTGGTACTCGTGGCCAACGGTAGCGAGGTCGCTTTGGCCGTACATGCCGCCGAGGCTCTGGCCGAGGAAGGCCGCCGCGTGCGCGTAGTTTCCGTTCCCTCCGTAGGGCTGTTCCTGCGTCAGGACAAGGAATACCGCGACAGCGTGCTCACGCCCAACGTTCCGCGCTACGGCATTACCGCCGGACTGCCCGCAGCATTGTATCCGCTGATGCGCGGTACCGCCAAATGGGATATCTTCGGACTTGAGCACTTCGGAGCTTCCGCTCCATATAAGGTTCTGGACGAGAAATTCGGCTTCACCGATGCCAACGTTCTGGCCAACATCGTTGAATTTATAGAAGACTGAACGGCAGCCCTTTTAAGCAGATAAAACAGGGCGGCAGACAATCCGGTGTCTGCCGCCCTGTTTTTTTCTTCATATCGGGGCTTACGCCGTATTACCTCGTCCTATTCTTGTGCATAAGCGCGTATGCGCCGCATTCCTTCGGCCAAAAGGGCACGAGTGGTGGCCAAGTTGATACGTACAAAGCCTTCGCCCTCGGCACCATAGGCCGTGCCCGGCTGCACCCATACACCGGTATCTCGCCTGAGCGCCTCGGCAAATTCGGCCACAGCCTGCCCTCGCCATCCGAGCATCTCGCGACAGTCGGCCCATGCCAAGTATGTGCCTTCAAGTGGCAAAACGCGTATTCCGGGAATGTTTTGGTCCACGTAATCGCTCACACTCTCGTAATTGGCATGTACATATCTGAGCATAGCTTGCAACCACGTCTCGCCTTCGTTGTATGCTTTTTGTAGGGCTATGATTGCAAAGGGGCTTATGTCGCAAGTCTCATTGTCATTGATTGCTCGATTGATAATGCGATGTAGACGGGAATCTTTGACTATAATATTTGCGACCTGCAATCCGGCAAGATTGAAGGCTTTGCTGGGCGAGACCATAGTGACACAGTCGCCGTCACACAATGTGGCCATAGGCGTGTAGCTGTGCGGCGCAAAGACTATCTCGCAGTGTATCTCATCGCTTATCAAGGTAACATCGTACTTGCGGCACAATTCGTAGACACGGCGTAAGTCCTCGGCGAGCCATACGCGGCCGCCGGGGTTGTGGGGATTGCACAGTATCATAGCCGTGCTCTTGGGATCGGCAAGAGCTTTCTCCAAGACATCGAAGTCCATTTGGTATATTCCGTGATTATCCAAATGCAACGGGGCGTCCATATTGCGGCATCCGGCATTACGTATGCTCGAAAAGAAGCAGTTGTACACCGGGGTCTGCACCACCACTCCATCCCCGGGATGAGTGACGGCACGCAATACTGCTGCAAGGGCGGGAAGAACACCGGTAGTCGGAATCACCCAACTGCGGTCTATATGCCAGTGATGACGCCGCTCAAACCACGAGGATACGGCACCATAGTACTCATCACCGGGGAAGCTGTAACCGAAGACCCCGTGAGTAGCGCGACGGGCCAGTGCTTCTATAATCTCCGGCGCAGTCTTGAAGTCCATATCGGCTACCCATAGCGGTATCAGGTCGTGTCCAGGGACGCTGTATCCGTCCCATTTCATGCTGTCTGTATGCAGCCTGTTGACCGGAGTGTCAAAATCATATCTTTCCATATCCATGTCATTATTCTGTTTTGTATGGTTGAAAATCGTTATAGTCCGTATAATTTGTTCATTTCTGCTTAGCTTCAGACCTGGAAATACCGGAATTTCGAAAGCCAAGGCTAAGCATCAATGGGCCTAGACTCGGCGGCAATGGCCGTTGCATGTTTCAGCCACCATCCACGCATAAAGAGCAAAACAAAGGCCGCGCCGCGGAAGCACAACTCGATACACATTGCCAGCCATACGCCGTGCAGACCTATTGATGGTGCCAGAAGCGCGGACAGTGTCAGGCGTACGACCCAGATGCTGCCGAAATTGATGCACGCCGGCACGGTGGCATAGCGTGCACCTATAGCGATACCGTAGCCGACTATGGCAGCGCCGAACATCGGTTCGGCCCATGCCTCGGTACGCAGAGCCATAGCGCCCAGTTCGCGCACATTGACATCCGGCGTAAAGAATGCTATCATATCGTAAGCGTATATCCACATCACAACGCCCAGCACACCCATAATGACAATGCCGAGTGTCATAGTAATGCGACCGAAGCTTATGGCCAGGGCGCGACGACCCGCCCCGAGGCTCTGACCGACAAGGGTGGTGGCGGCCTCGCCGATGCCGTAGCCGGGCATATAGCATAGACTCTCGGCTGTCACCGCAAAGGCGTTGGCGGCAATGGCGGCATTGCCCAAAGGTGCTACTATGGCGGTTATCAGTATCTGTGCTCCGCACATGACCACGCGTTCAAGCGCCATAGGACTGGCAACTGAGACGGCATGGCGCATAACACGGCGGCTCAGGTACCACCACGAACCGACGTAGCCACGAGCTCGTGACCACGGACGGGCCAACGCCGGCGAGCGGCGTAACAGGTGCCACAGCAGGATGACACAGCCCACAACCTGGGCCATGGCCGTACCTATAGCAGCGCCGGTGACGCCAAGCCCCGCTCCGGGCAGTATAAGCGTACCCCAAGGGGTATCTATATGATGTGACGGATATATCATCAGGAAGTTGAAAACCACATCAAGGGTGCACATCACCACGGCTATCACGCCGGGAACAAGCATATTGCCGCTGCTGCGGAGCATCGCTCCGGCCATAAAGGTCAGGTATATCACCGGCATCGTGGCCCCGAATATGGCAAAATAAGAGGTGCTCATATCGCACACAGCGCCCTTGCCGCCCAGCCAGTGCGGCAGCCCGGGAGCAATGGCCAAGGCAACCAAGGCGACCAATATGCCGATGGCTGTAACAACGACAGTGCCTTGGCGCACGACACTGCGTGCCTCGGCGTCTTTGCCGCCGCCCAAAAGGTGGGCCACCTGTACGGAGAATCCCATGACCGTGGCCGTGCCCAAGCCCCAAAAGAGCCATGTCGTGGTAGCGATAAGTCCTATCGAGGCGGCCGGCTCGGCGCCGAGGTGCCCAACCATGGCGGCGTCGATATATTCCATGAGCAACGTGGACAGCTGGGCCATGATGGCGGGCCAGCTCAGCCGCGCCACCATAGAGAGCTTGCCGCGCAGTGTCGCCACGCGTGGCGACCGCAATTGCGCCGCGAGGTCCGAACCAGTGTTCCGACTCATGCGTCGGCGCTGCCGGTGGTGACGATGCGGCAGTCGGCCGGCGACTGGATGTTCTCGTCAAGTATCACCTCGCCCACGCTGTCACAATAGATGTATCCGTGGCGCGGATTCTTAATACTGGTGATATGTCCGTGCATCCCGGCACGCACGTCCGAGTCCTCGAAGGCCAGGTCGGCATCAGCGCCGAAAGTGCAGTTTTCGAGTACGAGGTCGTGGCAGTAGCACAGGGGCTGGGTGCCGGTGATATGGCAGTTGACAAGGCGCAGGCCGTGCGAATACCAGCCGAGGTACTCGCCGTGCAGCTCGCTGTCGCGTACGGTGACGCCCACGGTGTTCCACAGCGCGTCTTTACTGTAAATCTTGGCATTGCGTATCACCACATCGTGGCAGTACTGGAAGGAGTAATTGCCGTGCTGCTCGTAGCGGTCGATGACCACATGGTCGGTGTGCATAAACAGGTAGTCGGCATTGAACATCTTGACGTCTTCGAGGGTGACGTCGCTGCAATGCCATAGGGTTTCCTGCGCATTGGGAAATTCGACGCCGCTGACATACAGTCCCTTGAGTTCGCGAAACATCTTGGGCGCTTCGACACGGCAGTTGCGCATTACGCAGTCTTGGCTATACCACAACGCGGCACGTGCGCCCTCGGTGAAGTAGCAGTCTTCGACCTCGAAGTTGCGTGCGTGCCAGAACGGGTACTTGCCTCGGAACTCGCAATGGCGTGCCACAATGTCTCGCGTGGCTTTCAAGGCGCTCTCGCCGGGATTGATGATTACGTGTTCCAGTTCCAAGTCGTGAGCGGCGAACAACGGCCGTTCGCCCCCATATTCCTTATTCTCTATCTTTATCTTTTCCATATAATTATCCTGTCTATATTGCGTGTTGTTATGCTTTGTTTTGCAAATATACAAAGTATTTTCGAGACCGTCCATCCACTTAACATTGCTTAATCCTTACCGTTCCCCATCTGTCTGAATGTCCGCATATTTTGCAGCCAAGTAATCTGTACATATCCGCGTATGCCTCCCGGCAAGCGATGAAGTATACCGACGAAAACGGGGAGCGACCGGCTCTAAAGCCGTTTCGCTCCCCGCTCCATCATTCGCTTATTTGACGTCCCGAAATCGGACTAACGTCTTATCGATGTCTGACAGCAAGCTTCATTGCTGTCGCTAATTGATTTGGGTTATGGGAGGCATACGTTAGTATGAGCAGACTGCTCTGACCGGATACGATAGGGTGGTAGACGGCATCCCGAAATAATTATAAGTCGCCTGGCTCTCATAAATTTCCGCGCCGAAAAACATAGCTGCATAGTTGTCATCATTCTTAGAAAACCAATATCTAATTTGATAACCAACACCAGCACCAATATTAGCGTCAAGACTTATCCGTTTATAGACTCGAAGGCTTATGCTATTACCATTTGGAGCTATAAAATTGAGCCCATTATCAGGCTGAATTGTAATTGTGCACTGCTTTGCCAATTCTCTATACTCCTCATATGTTGGCAGACGATAATGACTGGATTGCTTCATCACCGCTGTATTGGCATCAGAATATTTGCATCCGGATGACGCATCCGCTCTTGCCCACATAACGCTAAGACCCAGGTCCACTAAGTTACTTGTAGACCTGTCTATTGTCAGACTATCGGCGGCTTGCACGGACAAGGTATTGCCTTTCCATATATATACGGTGTTCTGCGAGTATGCAGCGAATACGCATACAAGCGTAACGATTAGTGTCGGTATTCGTTTCATTGTTTTATGTTATTTTGTTATGAACTTGAACGATATGCCGCCGGACGTGCGTATGATGTACACGCCGGAGGACGGCATAGCCATTCGTAGAGTTTCGTTATCTGCATTGGCACGGGCGGTGCATACGCTACGTCCGTCCGGGGTATAGGCTGTGACGGTCTCTCCGGTATTGAGGCCGGAGACATCAACACCATTGTCGATGATTGTAAACAGGACGTCCGCCTTTTTATCAATGGTCGGGAATTCGATACCACCGACATCGACATTACCGCTGTAGATGCTTGCTATCTCTCTATAGGAATATGATACAGTCGTTTTGTCCGTGACTATTCCCAAAGAGGAAGAATGCGGAAGTATCTTCGGCTTGCTCTCGAGGGTAAACCCCACGGTGGAGCCGTCTTTGAGACGCAGGATTATTCCCGGCTGCGTCTCGGCCATAGCCGATGTAGCGATTGCCAGCATCACGACTATGATTAAGTCTTTGAGTCTTTTCATAACTTTGTGTTTGTTGATTATTTTTGTTTGCTTACTTGCTTGATTTCTATGCCAACAGATTTGCAACGTTGAAGGAACAATGCGAACTCGGCTTCTTTACCATTAGACATCAGCGGCCAGTTGGAGCTTATCAAGAAACGGATGCCGTCTCCGGCCACAATGGCGTCTTTCTCGGAGTATTTACCGAAAAAGTCCACTTTACCCTTTTCTTTCATCCTGGCATGATAGTCTTCATACTTCATAAAGCGCAGAGCCATATTGGTCTGTACCCGGAACGTCTCGCACAACTCATCATAAGTGACTTGCGGATGCGCCTTTATATAGTCGGTTACAACTTGACGGACAAGGTCGGTCTTCTTGCTGTATTCTATATCCTTGTATACGTAATTGTTTAGGTCGCGGTTAAACTTATATTCCTTGATAGGCGATGTATTCTCCGAGGATTGGACACTCGTCACATTGGACAAGCTGAGCAGGTCGGACATAACATCCTCAATCGAGGCTTTGCCTACCAAAGACCTGATGCAAGACAACAGACGCGAAATGCCGAAGCATCGTTTGCTGAGATACGGGTCTGATTTGCACATACGGTACAGTACCACTTCCCAATCTTCGTCGAACTCCTCCAACTTGGTAAGTTCGTCACCTTCCTCCTCGGTGAGTGCCGGCAGCTTGAGATGTGTGGCTGTGGCATTATCCCAGTGTGTGAAGTCCGGGAAGGATATCAGCCGGGCATAAATGTCCGGATAGGCTATCTGGATGCAAACTATCGCGAACTTCTGCAATTTTGCGTCATGGTCGCTAACGCCATCAACGCCTTCTTTCTCGGCGGTCAAGATGGATATCAGCGACAGCGTATTGATTAGGCGCTTCAACGAGCGGGGGTTCGACCCTATCGAGTTTCCTATTATATCCGCTATCTGCCTTGAAATGTCATCATCGTATTCATTCTCGTCAAAGAAGCCGATAGAAGTCAGCGAAGACTTCATTAATCCGTCCACCGCATACGTTGCAACCGGCATCGTAAACGGCAATTGGATAATCTTATCGAAGAACGAGCGGAATTCATGGGAATTAGCCTCGGTAAACTCGCCGAATTTCGGTTTAAGACCTTTGATAACGACATCGTAATCGATGGCAAGGACAAAGACGCATCCTTCGATATCAAAGAGATTCTTCAGCAATTCGAGTAACTCTACCGCAAGAGCAGGGTCTATACGGTCAAGGTCGTCCACAAAGACAATGAAGCCCTTGACTGGCGTTTTAATTTCCTCGTGCTGTTTAATCACGTCATTAACAAGAAACTGTATTTCCTTCTTCAGGGCATTAATGGTCGAATCTTTGGCGCTGTCGCCTTTCAGTTCGTCCATTATATCTTCATTGACTCCGACTTTTTCCAAGGCAACCTTTGCCCCGAATGTGGCGAAGCGCCGCATAAGATTGCCGATGGCCTTAATGCGTTCCGCAAGATTGGCGGCATCATTGCAATCGGCAATCTGCCGGATAATACTGCAAAGGATATCGATGACAGCCTCTTGCGGCGTCTTCATCAGCGAATAGTGCCACGTATTTATCCCTACGGGCAGGAACTCCCTATCGTCTGACTTACCGTCCTTATTGCGGCAAAGCAGTCCTCGCAGATTGTTCATCAGCGAGGTCTTGCCAGACCCCCATTCGCCTTGTAATGCGATAGTCATAGGGGTCTGCGCCGATTGGATAAAGGTCGCAAGCGCTTGGGCATAATTATCCATACCCAAGCTGTCTGCTTCCTTATCGGCTATCGGACGGTCAACAACATTGGAGTATTTTGTATTATTCATAGATTTCCTGTTTATTATGGATGAACAGGACGGATGGCTATGCCTTTGTAACGAGATATTGTCCCCATCTCGACAAATTCGTATTCTTTAACTTTATCTTTTGTGTAGTCCGTATATGGCCTGCACGAGCCCAAGCAATACCCGGCTGTCGCCGTTCCAAGGCACAGCCAAGTATCTGTCAGGTCGCCATCTACGCGGTATCCGGTATTGGGAATAAAGATGGTATTCCCACTCGGGCCTTTGACAGTGTATCCTTTGACACCGTTAAGCTTCGCTTCCGTCCATTCGCACTTGGAGCATAGCTCTTCCATCTCCTCTTTTGTAGGTATGCGCCACGCGTCTCCAAAAGTTACGGTTGCAACATCATCTTCCGGATCAAGGACTGTCTTCCCATCTGTGTCATTATATTTGCCTCCGAGTTTATAGGTGGCTTCGGAATACATATCCTTGGGCGCCGTCTCGCCCCAGGCGTAGTAGTTGCCGTAGCCCTCGGGCTTGTCCGTCCCCACGTTGTACGTGGCCCAATCGACACTTAGGCCAAGGTCCACAAAATCGGGCTCGAGGCTTTCCTCCGGCTCTTCAGGCTCACCGGAAGTTGTGAAATTCTTCACCTTGCCATAGAATACGGCATTGCCCAAACGGACATACGGACGGTAGTAGTACTTAGTTCCGGAAAGCAGATTCGGAATGGTTGCCGTCCATGGGCCTGTGGCAAAGACGCCGGCCTTGACATACTTGTCCGCAGTAGTCGGCGTTGCGTTGTCCTTGCTGTAGCACACGCCACGTGCCGTACTCGTATTTACCATCACCAAATCACAAGAAAGCGAGAAACGAGCCGTCATCGAGTGGTCGCCGACAGACGTGGGATTGCCGGTGGTGAATTTGATGAGATTCTCGGGCATCGAGTAGGTGATGCTGTCCACCGAGTTGACATCGATGCCGGTAGGGTGCGAGCCGTTATAAAAAACATACCTCTGCCCTTGCGCGCCGAGACAGAACAGCGCCAACAGGGATAAAATCAATAAATGTTTTCTCATATTATATAGAGTTGACATTAAGTGCCTTCCGACTCCCTACAAAGGCCGTGTATATACAAAAAAAAGCGTGGGAATCTTTACCTTGCTTGTCCTATGGTAAGAGGTCTTCGCACTACCTTTCGGAATAGAACAAGCAGCTTGCAGAAGCCCACGCAATTATGTATGTACACAATGGCGACACACGCCTTCCGTCAAGCGGAATGGCGCACGTCTACACATGGTAGATACAAACCACGGGCGTCTTATCGCTGCCTTGTCCCTGACTCCGATATAGAAATGTGCGAAGTTTCTTACCATCAAGAACAAGCGTCAATAAACGCTCTGAATAAGAAATTTTGTCCTTATACGGCTCTCTTGCCGCGGCATCAAAATACTCGTCCCACCACACCCACTTGCTGCGGGCTTCGTGCGTGCGAGTATTTTGCGCAAATTTAATATATTTTTTTGAAAAACAACACTTCCACGCTTTTTTTTATTTGCAAATCGCCGTCCGAAAATCGTCCGAAAATCGCTCTATCGGACGCCTACTATCACACGACAACAGCGTCCATATCGTGACTACTGCTCGCTCCGAAAGTTTTTTGATCGGAAAAGGTCGGAATGTTTGGTGATTACGGAGAAAATGCGTACCTTTGCAGTCGCTTAACAGCACAACACAACTTATATAACACTTTACAAAACAACGTTTAATGGCAACAAAAATCAGACTGCAACGCCATGGTCGCAAGAACTATGCGTTCTATCCTATTGTTATCGCCGACAGCAGAGCACCACGAGATGGTCGATTCATTGAGCGAATTGGTTCGTACAATCCCAACACCAATCCCGCCACAATCACACTGAATTTCGAACGTGCTTTGTATTGGGTTAACACCGGCGCACAGCCCACCAACACCGTACGCAACATCCTGTCCCGCGAGGGCGTGATGCTGATGAAACACCTTCAGGGCGGCGTCAAGAAAGGCGCTTTCGATGAAGCCGAGGCTCAGCGCCGCTTCGATGCCTGGAAGGCTGACAAGAGCAAGAAAATTGAAGCCGTAAAGACTTCGGAAGCCGACAAGAAGAAACAAGAGGCTCAGACACGTCTGGCCGAAGAAGAGGCCAAGAACAAAGCTAAGGCCGAAGCCGTAGCTAAGAAGAAAGCCGAAATCGCCGCTGCCAAGGCCGAAGCCGAGGCTGCTGCCGCTGCCGAAGCTGCCGCCCAAGAAGGCGAAGCCGAAGCTCCTGCCGCTGAAGCCGAAGCTCCCGCCGCCGAATAAGGCACGTCTTGAGCTCTAATCACTATAAAGCCCTCGGACATCCATGTCCGGGGGCTTTGTCTATGCCTATGGGAACGGTAGCATACATTACCCAAAACCATTTTGGCATCAGATTTGTTATATATAAGTACGGTGTAGCAGAAACAAGCGCACCGCCTTTATCGCAACAATCAAGACATTCCACCTATGGACATACACAACACATCATACAGCGGCTCGGGTAAAGACACCGCAAAAAGAACTCTCGTAGTCATCGGAGGAGGATTTGCCGGGCTAAACCTCGTCAAGCAACTGGATAAACGACTATGGAACGTCATCGTCATCGACCGCTTCAATTTCCATAGCTTTCCACCGTTGTTCTATCAAGTGGCATCAGCCGGTCTCGACCCCGGCAGCATCAGCTTTCCATTGAGGCGCGAAATGCGTAGTCGAAAGCTTCGCGGCTGCACTTTCCACCTGGGCGAAGTCTCCGAAATAGACACTCAGGCCAAGACCGTACGCACGCAGTATGAGACACTGCATTACGACACCCTGGTCATTGCCGCCGGCACCACCAACAACTTTTTCGGCAATGACACCTTGCAGCAAAGTGTATACACGCTCAAGTCCGTTCCCGAGGCTATACGCTGTCGCAACGACATTTTGGCTAGGCTGGAGCGCGCATCCCTGGAACCGGACGCCGACAAACGGCGTCGCCTGCTGTCATTTGCAATAATCGGAGGTGGTCCGGCCGGCGTCGAAATAGCCGGAGCCATAGGCGAGATGAAACGCTACATTCTGCGGCGCGAATATCCCGGCATAAATATTGATGATGTGAGCGTAACTCTTATCGAAGGCACCGGACGGCTGCTGCAAGCTATGGGCGAACAATCATCGGCACACGCCCTCGAGTATATGGGACACTTGATGGTAGACGTACGTCTTAACGCCCTGGTCAAAAGCTATGAAGACAACACCATCACTTTCACCGACGGGACGCAGATGTACAGCGAAATGGTGATCTGGACCGCCGGCGTCAAAGGCATCCCCTTCACCTTTTTCGGTACGCAACCGCAGATAGCTCGTGGCGGACGCTTCGAGGTCGACGAATTCAACCGCGTATCCGGGCTGCAGGACGTCTACGCCATAGGCGACATAGCATCGCACAGCGACGAACGATATCCGCACGGGTGCCCGCAAGTAGCGCAAGTGGCAATACAGCAAGGCATCAACTTAGCGCACAACCTCGGCAAAGAAGCCGCACACCGACGCCCCTTTGTATACAAAGACAAGGGAAGTATGGCTACGGTCGGACGCAACCGAGCCGTCGTTGACCTACCTCATCCCAGGATGCATATATACGGTCGTCCCGCATGGGTGGCTTGGATGGCCATACACCTACTGTCGCTACTGGGAATGCGCAACAAAATCTCCGTATTCATCAACTGGGTTTGGGGCTACTTCACCTACTCGTCAAGCCTGCGCCTGCTCATCCAACCCACGCGCCTTCCCCTCCGCCAGCGCTGGGCCCCACTTGACAACCACAACCCCTGCAAGTAAGCAGTAACTATGCAGCAAAAGGCTATTAGACGAAGTCTTGCTTTTTAGCTATGATGCAGAAGTCAGATGAGGTCTCCCGTTGCATTCAATTTACACATCCACTCGTATTGGCTCAAGATGCTTTCGTAACTATGAAATAAAATGCGCCCTTTCATATCACGAAAGGCAGTCCTCTGTAGTACTTTATCAAATTGCTCTTTGCGATTCCGAGGTGCAACGATAAAAAAGCGGCTATAGAAATCCTGTAAATCACAGAATTTTGCCACAGAATTCTGTATATCGGTAGAGTGTTCCACCTCAAAGAAGCTTTCCGGCATCTTACGGTCATTAAACCATATTGCATCCACCGTTTTAGCCCTATCGGTTATACTTTCATATGAAAATTGGGGTATCTGAATTGTTGAGCAAACATCCTTCAATGGCCGCTCAAGGAACTTACGATTCTGATCCTGTGCGGGAACGTAGGTCGTAAAATGCTTCATATTACCAATTTCAATAATAAGCCCTTGGAAATAACTATGCGTAAACTTTTCCTCGCTTTTTGCGTCCTTAGACTGTATATCGAATTTGCGCATAACCTCTACTCGGCACTCCTCCAAAGCCCATAATCCCGGTTGTACTCTGAAAATCTCCTTGGACTGCTGTACAATCCTTCGTATAGACTCATTCGGTGTCTTAGTCGGCCATAACCGAGTATCTACCAATCGATATAAATTGCCAAGCGTGGCATATCCGCCATTCTTACGCAATACGTCTACCACCTGTTGTGCCTGTGTAAGCTTCTTCTGCGGCATAATCTATTATTCAAATAACCGTATACAATTTCCAAGATGATAATTTCAAAAAGCTAAATACTATCTGCCGAAGAAGGCATTGATGGATGATATGGGGAGAGTGTACATGACGACAAGGCCATCCGGGGTATAGCCGGGAGCCGACAGACGGAAAAGGTCGCTGAGTATTCGTTCCATTTCGTCTTCGCTCAGGGGCTGACGTGCTTCTATGGCCGATGTGCGAGCCATGGCAAGAGCAAGGCGTCGTTGTATGTCGGCACCTGCGCTTTCTACACCACCGCTTTCGGCTATCTGCCGGATGATGGACACAAGATTTTCGGCCGCGCTGATACCATTGAGGGCAGCCGGGGCAGCCGAAATATTCCAGTGTGTTGCATCCTTTTTATTGATACGGAAACCCAAACGTTCCAACTCGGGTAATATCTCAGAGGCCATAGGCGAGGCGGCGCAATCGATTTCGGCTTCTTCCTCAAAGAGTAACTGCTGGGACGGCAGTGTGCCCTGCCCCAAACCATTGATATAGCGGTCAAACAATATCGCAATATGGGCACGGCGGGCATCTACTATCAGCAGTCCCTCCTTGTTTTCACACAAAATGTAACGGTTGTCAAAATGCATCAACCGTTTATGCGTATGGTTCGAGGCTTCACCGGTCGGTTCTGTCTCAAGCTCTATGGTGGTCTGTGTAGCGGATGCAGAAGTCTCTTCCAACGGTATTCCGCCATCGTTGAAACGCTGATAAAGTTTTTCCCAATCTCGGTTGAGTGACGAGCTTCGTTCTGTATAACGACCTCCGCCCGCATAGCCTCCGTGATATATACCGGATACAGGTGCATCCGGCATCGAAGTAGCAAACGGATTATAATTCGGGTCCAACGAGTCGTTGACGGCGCGGTCGGGTGCCGTTGCATTCGGATTAAGCGGCGGAATATCAGGGACATCCGTGGCATCAAAATCTATGGCCGGCGCCACATTGTACTTACCCAGCGACTCTTTGACCGCCGCCGTAAGCACCTGCCACATCAGTTGCTCGTCTTCAAACTTGATTTCGTGCTTCTGCGGATGGACATTGACGTCGACGCGATCGGCCGGCACTTCGAAGTTTATAAAGTAATTGGGCTGCACATCGGCGCTTATAAGGTCTTGATAACAGGTCATTACCGCCTTATGGAAATACGGATGACGCATATTGCGTCCGTTGACAAAAAAGTACTGACAGGCATTGCGCCGGCGTGCCCCTTGCGGCAGGCCTACGTACCCCGTAATCTTGCCTACGGATACGGCTGTTTCGATAGGTATGATGTTATTCTCGACATTACGACCGAACAAGGCACCTATGCGCTGCTTGAGCGAGTGACGCGGCAGTTGGTATTCGAGCGCATCATTATGTATCAACGTAAAGGCCACATCAGTGTTCACCAATGCCAAGCGCTCAAATTCGTGCAGTATGTGGCTGTATTCCACCGAGTCCTTCTTGAGAAAGCGACGACGAGCCACAAAATTGAAGAACAAATGCTTGACCATAATATTGGTACCCGGAGTGCATACGCAAGGCTCTTGGCTCTGAAACTCGGAGCCCTTGATGACAATGCACGTACCCACGCTGTCGCCTGGACGCTGCGTGCGCATTTCAACTTCGCTGACGGCCACGATACTGGGCAGAGCCTCGCCTCTAAAGCCCATGGTATGGAGCGTAAACAAGTCGTCGGCACGTCTGATCTTGGAAGTCGCATGGCGTTCGAAAGCCATACGTGCATCTATCGCCGACATTCCGCAGCCATTGTCCACTACCTGTATCAAAGTCTTTCCTGCGTCCTTGATAACTATCTGTACATCAGTGGCACCGGCATCTATAGCGTTCTCTACAAGCTCCTTAACCACCGAGGCCGGACGTTGGATCACTTCGCCGGCAGCGATTTGATTGGCCACGGCATCGGGCAGGGTTTTAATAATATTTTCGTCCATAAGCATACAAAGGTAGCGTTTTTTTTCGATTTTCCCGCCGAAAAGTCGTACCTTTGTCGTTCAGAAAATTGACTTGACAGTATATGAACCGATTAGGCCTGATACGCTTTACACCACATTACCGCACCGTACGTTGGGGCGGGCAGCGTATAGCTCAATTTAAAAACATACACCTCGAGGACACACACGTCGGCGAGAGCTGGGAAATATCATCGCTCGAGGGTATGGAGACCGTCATAGCCGAAGGTCCGCTGTCGGGTATGACGCTTACCGATTTATTGCGCAACTACGGCGAGGAAATCCTTGGCGAGGAACTGCACGCACGTTTCAACGAGAAATTCCCGCTGCTTATCAAATTTATAGATGCAGAGGACGACTTGTCCATTCAGGTCCATCCGGACGACAGGCTATCCAACGGATGTGGTAAAACCGAGTTGTGGTACATCATTGATGCCCAACCGGGTGCTCATATCTACTCGGGCCTCAATCGCACGCTTACGCATCGCGAGATGACGCGCATACTGGCCGAACGAACTATCACCAACGTTCTGGCCAAGCACTATTCCCAACCCGGAGATGTGTTCTACCTGCCCGCAGGACGTGTACACAGCATCGGAGCCGGAAACTTTGTTCTCGAGATACAGCAACCCAGCGACATCACCTACCGATTGTGGGACTATGACCGCCGCGATGCCGACGGCAATTTACGACCGTTGCATATCGACCGCGCTTTACAAGCCGTAGACTACACCCAGACAGATTTTGGATTGGCCCGTCCCCAGCTTTTGGACGACCGCGAGACCATAATCAAGCGCACGCCCTTCTTCACCGTCACCGCGTTGTGCGTCGAGGAAGCCGTCAAACTCGAAGTGGCGGCCCTTCAGTCCTTCCGTGTGCTTATGGTTGTGGAAGGCAGCGGCACCGTAGAGGACAGCAACGGCAATACAGCCATAATATCGCGCGGACATACCGTACTGCTACCCGCTTCCACCGAATGGGTGGAAATACGAGCCACCGACCGTCCCATGCGCGTCATCACGGCTTATATAGAGCCTGAGATGCTTCGCTAAACGCCGCAAGTGCATTTGCGCACAATCAAGACTTGCGCTATGAACCATCGGCGATGCCTACACTTATATTTTCCGGAGAATGACATCGCTCTGGCACGCGATTTATACAATTTCACCCCACCGATGCCGGCTTTACAGATGCGACTTTGCGGCCAAAGCCTGCCTATGTGGTATGGTGAAGATGGCGATGCTTTCATTGACTACGGCATTGATAGTCATTGGTATGCCGCCACTTCCGAGGCCTTTGGTCTGAGAGTGGACACCATGCCTAAATGTCTGGATGGATATATGCCCAAGCCGTGGGGATGGTCTCGCGCCTCACGCAAGGTTTTCTTAGATTCCGGCGTACGCGCCGAAGCTCTGCCCGATGACGAGGCATTGACGCGCATACGCATGCTCAGTTCGCGCCGCACCGCAGCTCTCTTGGGCCGAGCTATGGCCGAATCGCTGCCTTTTGCCATCACCGCTCCACCTCAGGTATTCACAGATACAAATACATTGGCCGAGTATATCTCCCATATGCCCCGGGGATGCATAGTCAAGATGCCGTGGTCCAATGCCGGACGAGGCAACATTGACTCAACCGCAACGCCGTTGGCGGAATTGATTCGTCGCTGCTCCGACGCCATAAAGCGCTATGGTATGGTCTGTATCGAACCGCGCCACGACCGCGTGGCAGATTTTGCCATGCTATGGACGGCTCAAGACGATGGAACAGTTGCTTATAACGGTCTGTCGCTTTTCGAGACTACGGATACGGGCGCATATACGGCCAATATAGTCCTATCCGACAGCGATATACGTGCCATATTGCAGCAATACATTCCTGCATGGCAAATAGATACTGTAATCCGGACAATGAGGCCTGCGCTTGAACGCATCATTGCCGGCACCTATCACGGGCCGCTGGGCGTAGATATGCTCGTAGCGCGTACAGATGCGGGATATATTCTTGATGCAGTCGTTGAAGTGAATATGCGCCGTACAATGGGACACGTAGCGCACACCTTGGCAGCGCGACATTTGGCCGATGGCAGCATTGGACGTATGTATGTGAATATCGCCGACAAAGAGACTGCGAACGATGCCGGATGCAATCCGATGAATGGGTGCGACATAGACGTATCCGGACGATTAAGGCACGGTCGCGTAAACCTGACGCCGCCGACAGGTCGCTTTCGCTACATCTTCGAGGCGACATCGGAACGCGTACCGTCAAAGGCTTTAAATACGTAGATAATGCCGAGCGGATAGGACTTCAAATAAGGTGACGTTTTAGTGTCCGGAAGCCGCAATCAGAGACAGAGAATGCCGCAGACAGCTCGAATCCTTCCGCCGCTCGCAAACGATCATATCATTGCGGTTTACGATACTTGCCTTGGTCTGCGTCTTCGAGTATACTGAGATAGGAAGCATAACGCGACTGAGCTATACGATTGTCGTCTAAGGCTTCGAGCACCGCGCAGCCCGGCTCATGGGTATGCGTGCAGTTGGCAAAACGGCAGTCTTGCGACAGAGCAAACATCTCGGGGAAGTAATGGGATACTTCCTCTTTGGACATATCTATTGTGCCGAAACCGCGGACGCCCGGAGTGTCAATGATAGCGCCGCCACCGGGAAGGTCGTACATCTCGCTGAATGTGGTGGTGTGCATCCCGGTGTCATGCGCATCGGATATGGCAGCTGTCTTAGCGTCAATACCCGGCACAAGGATATTGAGCAGTGTGGTCTTACCTACCCCGCTATTGCCGGCAAATAGCGCGGTTTTGCCTTGCAGATAATCGCGCAAGGCTTCGATACCGTCACCTCGTTTGGCGCTACAGTGTAACACTTTATAGCCTATGCTACGATACAAATAAGTGATGGCCTCAAGATACTCGGACCATTCTTCGTCCAAAAGATCCGTTTTATTGAATACAAGCGCCGCCGTAACACCATACGCTTCGGCCGTAGCCAGGAAACGGTCTATGAAAGTGGTTGCCGTAGTCGGATGCGCCACCGTAGCCACAAGTACCGCGATGTCAATATTAGCCGCTATAATATGAGACTCTTTGCTCAGGTTGCTGGCGCGGCGTATAATATAGTTGCGTCGCTGAGACACCTTGGTGATATAGTATGTATCCGCACCGCCTTCGACATAATCAATGGTGACGCAGTCTCCCACAGCTACGGGATTGGTGGTACGTATGCCTTTAAGGCGGAAATTGCCTTTGACCTTGCACGACACTTCGTTGCCGTCTTCCAGACGGACAACATAACTATTACCGGTATTGCGTATTACTATGCCTTGCATTTAATATTTTTGGGCCCTTGCGATTGTTTGTGCACTTATTCGAATGCGTAAAGTTACGACTTTTTTTGCGTACTCAACTCTTTATTGAGCCGAAACAAGCCAAACAGACGCACTCGAAAATGTTTTTTGAAGATATTTATTGCAATTTATCGGAAAATTGCTACCTTTGCAGCCAATTCTAAGGTATATTGTACTTACATACAGGATTTATCACAACAACATCGTTTAACAATCAAAAAACATTGCAACTATGAACGAAGAAACAATCGGTCTGAATGCCGGTGCTGTATGGAATGCTCTCAACGAAGCCGAAGTCCTAGGCTCCAAACAGCTCAAAAAAGTCACCAAACTCAAAGACAAGGAACTGTACGCCGCCATAGGCTGGCTGGCACGCGAAGGCAAGATTGTCATCGCCGCCGATCCCAAAGATCCGAAAGAATTCCTCTTCTCGCTGGCTTAACGCACGCCAACTCACCATCTGTACGCAGATGGTTGCTATAACAGACGGCGGCGATACCTTTCTAGGGGCATCGCCGCCGTCTGTTATGTTGTACTTGGTTTATGCAAATTCGAGTATATGCTTGTATAGCGCGTGTAAAGGTAGTCCCATAACATTGTAGAAACAGCCCCGTATACCTTCTATGGCTACCGCGCCTATCCATTCCTGAATACCATAAGCGCCGGCCTTGTCTAACGGCACAAATGTTCGGACATAGTCACGTACTTGTCGGTCGGACAACGCGCCGAAACGTACATACGTTGTCTCGGCAAAAGTCTCCCGACGTCCGGCCGTAGCCAAGGTGACACCTGTGACCACTATATGCTCGTCCGAAGCTAAGGACGAGAGCATACGACAAGCATCGTCCTCATCACAGGGTTTACCTAAAATATCGCCTTTATGTATCACGACCGTATCGGCCGTAATCAAAAGCTCATCGGATTTCAACTCGCGATGATAGGACTCGCTCTTGAGACGCGAAAGATATGTCGGAACTTCTATCGCCGACAACGATGACGGGTAGACTTCGTCTGCATCTATATTGACTATCTCAAACGAAGGAATTATCATTCCCAACAACTGACGGCGGCGAGGCGATTGACTGGCCAGCATCACCCGACGTGTAGTGGGAGACATTGATTGCGGCAATTCTTGAACCATAACATTATATTTTATATGATACAGTACTTAATTTCAAATATATACCATATAAGCAAATCACACTACCACCCAAAGGCATCGGCATGACTCATCCACAAGCCTTTCGCTTTAAGTATTTGTTCAAGAAGTTCGCGCCCTACCCCATATCCGCCAGATGCTTGCGTGATATATTGTGCCGTATCTTTGATCTCTGCAGCAGCATCTGCCGGAGCTACGGCCAACCCTACGCGTCGCATACATTGAATGTCGGGAATATCATCGCCTACGTATGCAACATCGTCTTTACTCAGCCCATTCTCGGCAAGCCATCTGTCCATAACCGGACCTTTGTCCGCCGCCTTGATATATATATCTTTGATGCCAAGCATAGTATAGCGGTTGACTATAGCCGGGGTGTCGGCCCCGGTGATTATGGCTATGTGCAAACCGCGCTTTACCGCCAACTGCATGGCATAACCATCCTTGATATTGACCATACGCCGAGGTACTCCATCATCACCCACTGGAATGGTAGAGGGAGACAAGACGCCGTCTACATCGAAAATCACTCCTTGTATTCTGCGTAAATCAAAGGCTGTTTTACTCATAAAGTCTTACTTGGAATTGTTATTCATAATGTCTTGCGACATAATTCGATATATATCGGACCACATCCCCTCAAGACGCCGCAAATGTTTCTCCATTGTATGGATATCGCCACGAGCCGCGGGCCCGGTTTGCGAGGCTCCGGCGCCGCATTCCATGGCCTTGGCGAGCGTCTCGCGTAGCAACGGCGCAAAGACTTCGAGCGAACACCCTGCCTCGCGTTTGAGGATATCTTCGGCTATCGTCCACAAATGATTGGCGAAGTTGCACGCAAATACCGCGGCAAGGTGCAGTGTTGCACGAGTATCGGATCCGGCATAGCGAACTTTGGGGCTTATGCGCAAAGCCAAATTCATTAGAACTTCAGACACATCATCGTCCGCCCCCTCAATGAAAAAGGGCACTTCGGACATATCAATTTGCCTATTGTTGCTGAACGTCTGTAGGGGGTAGAACACTCCGCGGCGAGCCTGGACAAGTGCGTCCATAGGTGCCGTACCCGAGGTATGCGCCACAATTCCCGCCACATCTCCCATGGAGGCTGACACGGTGGGGATAGCATCATCCTTGACCGCTACAATATACACATCTAAATCACGCGGTAATGCAGAGATGGCTCCGCCCGAAACATTCAAGGGCGCAGCGATGGATAATGCATGACTCTCATTGCGCGACCATACGCCGACAAGGCATCCTGTTTGAGCAAGTGCCTCGGCCAGGTGTCCGGCAACATTACCGGCGCCTACTATAGCTACACGTGGCTGCGGTGAGAATTGTTCTGTCACGGTCATTCGCCCTCGGCAGAGGCCTTCCAGGTGTTGATATGCACCTTCTCCCACATTAGTTTGGCAGGGTCTACGGGACGCCGCGTTTCGTTTTTATATCCAAAGGTCACGATGCACTCTACCACCAAATGCGGCGGTAAGCCGATGATATCGCGCACAACATCTTCGGAAGGTTCGTCATTGGCATCGAAACGGCCGCGCACCTGTATCCAGCACGAACCAATACCTAATGCTTCGGCTTGCAACTGCATAAACACAGCCGCTATGGACATATCCTCCACGAAACATTCGCTGCGCTCCGGATCGGCGGCAACGACTACGGCGAAGGCGGCTCCTGCCACCGGATGCGCACCGGCCGGCTTACATTTTGACAGTGCGACAAGTGCATCACGATCATCGATGACTACAAATTGCCAAGGCCGGGCGCTCTTGCTGGTAGGCGCAAGCAAAGCTGCCTCGACAATAGTTTTTACATCATCGGCCGGAATGGGTTGTTCGGTGTATCGACGAATACTGTGGCGTTGTAACAGCATTTCGTGAAAATCAAATTCTGCCATATTTTTATATCTTTGGATAGGAGTTGTCGTATAGGTGAAACCGGACTCGAGCAATAAGGGCATTAGCTTCGAAAGCCAAGCGATATATCAGCGAGCGCACACCCAAGCGCCTTTGTAGCGGCGGGCGATGCGGACATCGGAGGCTTGGGCTTGCAACGCGCCTTTATTAGTGCCGGTGGCAGCATAAACGCGATAGCGTCCGTCTTTGTGCAAAACAGCCAATGCCATATCAGGGTTCACGCGATACTGGTCGTCAATAAATTTTTGAGCATCTTCTGCCGTAGTTAGCGAGGCCACAATCAAGCAATATGGGTCGCTATCTCGGAATCGTAATTCGGCATTGCTTCGGTTCGCACTTTTACCGATCGTGGTTTGACCCTTCACTCTTCGAGGCGTCTCAATGTCCACTGCTTTTTCATCTTTTGCGGAGGATGTAGTAGCTTTCGCCGGTTCTTCAGCCTTTGCTCCGTCTTGAGCTATCGCCACAGAAGGAGTCTGCGCATTGGCGACCACCGCAGTTCGAGACTCGGCACGCATAATTTCGAGTACTGCAGGAGTCTTATGCCGTACAGGCACTGACATAGTTGCCGTTCCGATTTCGGGATAAAGTGAAGCGTAATCAGCCTTGTCCACAGCCACCGGAGTGGATACGGCAATACATACCGCCAGCATAACGATAATGGAAGCTGCAGCACGTGCCGCCATGGCAAGACGGCGACGCCATACATGGCGCTCAACGGCCTGTTCGAAGCGACGTCGCATATCGCGTGCACGCTCAATTGCCGCTATGGGCTGTATAGCGGGGCGCCATGAAACCAACGGCGTTATGCTGTCAAACGCCGATGGGAAGAACTCCGTCAATTCATCATTATAGGTCAAAATGCCTATGCGTCCTATCGGCAACTGTCCTTGCCGAGTCAAGAGGCAACGCATTTCGGCCACATCCTTCTCGACTTCGATGCGAGCCTGTTCATAGGCCAATCCAGACTGTCGAGCTATCGAATGTACCAGCATCCCGTCATCATCTTTCAACAAAGGGTTAAAAGAAAACGACCTATATGGCGGCAACAGTCGCCCGTTACCGTCAATATGCGCCGCAATCGTCCGAGCCAGCATAGCACCGAAGCCGGGTATGATAACGCAGTCGTGTTGCGATAGAAGATACTGGATATGTCGTATTGTCCGATTCACATTGCAAAGATAGCGATTTTTAACGGGACATGGAACATATCGAGTCCTCAAAGTTTTCTACATTATGTAGATAACATACGCAGTACCGATGCAAGTGTTTATTATATGTGTACTTGCGGAGCAAAGACAAACTTTTATTGAAACAATGCTTCAACTTTTTTTTGCTGTACACCGAGTTTCAGTGCCTTAGCTGCATCTCTATGTGCTTCGTCATTCATATAGCGACAACGGTTAAGCTTTGCACGATAGTAATATAGCTCGCCATCGTTAGGATACAACTTTAATCCTTTCTCGAGTGTCTCCGATGCTTCATTGAGCGACTCGGTAGCTATAAGCGACCCGGCCAGCATAGCATAGTATTCAGGAGCCGGTGTGCGCTCTACCAGTTTGCGTAAATAGTGCACTGCCTCATTGTCGTTCCCGGTCATGGAGTATAACGTACCCATGGCCAGATATGTGTCCGAGGATTCGGGCACGATGCGCTCCAAGACTTTGAAGTCGCATACAGCCGTATCCAATTGACCGGCATATAAGGCAATCATACCGTGATAAAAGCGGGCTGTCGAATTGATACTGTCTATAGCAATAACTGCCGCATAATCTTTGTAGGCGTCTGCATCTCGTCCCATTGATAGGAATACACGTGCTCTGTTTTCGCGCCCGGCAATAAGTTTCGGCGAACGACGACATACTTCGTTCAATGTGGCCAAAGCCAAAGAGTCTTGCTCGTTATAAAAGTACAACATCCCTAAGTTAGACATCAGTGCCACATTTAGTGGGTTTTCCGGCTCGACAGCCATAGCCTCAACCAAGCGCAGCCCTGCTGCCGCATAATCGCCCGAATCGAGAGCTTGCTCGCTCTGATCAATGAGGAGAAAGTATGGGCGCTCCATCAACTGCAACGAGTCGTCCTTAAACGACTTTTCCTTGGGCGTGAGATGCGGCAGTTTTAGCTCGGCACCGCGACTTTGTGCGGATATATCAATTGAAGTAGCCAAAAGTGTAAATAGAACCGCAATCACTAATATCATCGGTTGTGCCTTGAGTTTACACGCCTCGGATTGATGCACGTGTTTGTCCTTATAAATATCCGTATACTCGTATCTACGGCTGTCTATATTGTTGTGCTTATTATATGTCATTTATCTTTTGTCGTTGTGGTCTTACCGCAAAGATACAACCTAATTTCGAGCATTAGCGGATCTATACATTTTTTAACCGGCAATACCTTGCTTCTGATTCGACTCATCAACAACTCTTTTCTCTTTGCACATCCTACTACTGCATACTGATACAATAAGTCGAAGTATAACTGAAGAATGCCCGAACAATATGACCTGGAGCAAATTATATACAAAAAGCGGCAGACAATTGTCTACCGTCGTTGTGACTCATACAGGATTCAAACCTGTAACCTTCTGATCCGTAGTCAGATGCTCTATTCAGTTGAGCTAATGAGCCTCTTAATATATAATGTGTTTTTTGTGACTCATACAGGATTCAAACCTGTAACCTTCTGATCCGTAGTCAGATGCTCTATTCAGTTGAGCTAATGAGCCTTTTGCCTTTCGGCTTTGCGACTGCAAAGTTAGAACATTTTTTTCATCCGGCCAAATATTTTTGCCGTGTTTTTTCGAGGCTTTTCTTGTTCTAATGTCTTAGCAGTGCTTATATCTTATATTTCAGTCCGTTAGTCGTCACTATTTTCTTAGATATTTGCACCAACGGCAACATTCCCTAACCTCCCGGCTATCGGTCCAATCCTTCGATGAGCCCTGCAACGAGTAGGATGGTATAAATACGCTTAATCGAGCGCGGACTTGTCCGTAGCCGGATTGCGGAACGTCAGACGATGGTCTACGTATTCCTGAGTGGCAATCAGCGTGGGCTTCGGAAGTTTCTCGTAGTAACGCGAGATTTCAATTTGTTCACGGTTTTCGGTGATTTCTTCGAGGTTGTCGTTCAGCGAAGCAAATTCCTGAAGTTTTTTCTCAAGGTCATGCTTCATCTCGGCGGCAATCTGATTTGAACGTTTTGCAATCACGCATACAGTCTCGTAGATATTGCCTGTTTGTTTGGACAAGTCAATGAGGTCGCGTGTTACGGTGTTTAGCGGCGCGTTTGTTTTCTTGTAGTCCATTATATAATTATGTATGTCTTATGTTATTCTTAAGTAATACGTCAGTCTTTGACGTACTTTTGTGCAATCTTGAGTATATTATCAGCCTCCGAACGATAGGGACTGTCAGGATAATTGTTGATGAACGAGTAATACTCGTCTATAACATCGCGGAAACGGTCGGCCTTGCGCTCTTCCACACTGAGGTTCGCCTCTTGATAACGAGCCTTGAGCACCAACATCTCCAAATCTTCCTTGTACTTGGAATATGGGTAATCTTTAATAGCGTTCTTGGCTACAATGACGCAACTTTCGTAGTTATTACCCATATATGTACCGAGGTTGTAGTACAACTGTGCATTCTGCAGCTGTTTTAAGGTCAGTTTGTCCTGCAACTCGAAAATCGCATTCTGTGCAGTAGAAACCTTTTCGCTGCGAGGAAAGTAGTCTATGAAACTCTGCAACTCTCGTATGGCTTTAATGGTGCCTGTCTGATCAAGTTGTGGTTCCGGCGAATCAAGATAGTATCCATAGCCGCAATAGAAGCGTGCCGGCTCGGCGTATTTGCCTTTGGGATAACGCGTATAATACTTCTCGAAAAAAGCTCCCGAGCTGACATAATCCTTATTCTCGTAGTAGCTCATAGCAAGCAGGTACAGCGACTCCTCGGCTTTGGACGACCCCTTGAATACCGTCACCAAATCCGTCAGGATGGTTGCCGCCTGCGAATAGCGTTTTTGCTCGAAAGCACGTTTGGCATATTCGAACTTGTAGTCGTTGTCAGTGCTTTTGAGGACCCGCTGGTATTCGCCGCATGACGTCACAGCAACAACTAATAAAGTGTATATCAATAGCTTGCGCATCAATTTACGTATATCTGTCAGATAAATAATATGCAAAGTTACAAAATTTCCGCTTAAAGAGCCTTTGATTTTCCGCAAAAAAGTGTGAAACAGAAGTTAACCTACCCTGCGGAATCCGAAGGCTGTTGAATTGCTACACATCTCGACATCAAACCGGGTCTACGTCACAGTAGATATATAATCCTGTATACGAACCGACGTTATGGAAATTTGTGTATATCTGTCCGATGGCCTGCTTGACTTGCGATGGCGAAATGCCGGTGTTGAATTTGAGCATTATACGTCGTATATACATCTGCTGTATACGCCCCACCTCGGGCGCATCGGGGCCGTAAACCCCCGTTCCGAAAGTACGTCGCATCATCATTGCAAAGGTCTCGGCGGCTCGTGCCACTCGTTCGGCATCGCGATGCTTGAAGTATATGTAAATGATATGCGCAAACGGCGGATACCCGAAGGCCTGACGCTCGCCCAATTCGTGCTTATAATATCCTTGATAGTCATGCTTGCATACATATCCTATGATGGGATGATTAGGATTGGCAGTCTGTATAATCACATGCCCCGGAGTATCGCGCCGTCCGGCACGACCGCTCACTTGTTCCAGCATATTGAAAGCACGCTCGGAGGCTCTAAAGTCGGGATAATTGATAATCGTATCGGCATTGAGCACCACCGCCGTACTGACATCGCTGAAGTCCAGTCCTTTGGTAACCATCTGCGTACCGACAAGTATATCGGCCTTATGCTGCGAAAAAGCATCGATAATATTAGCGTAATCGTCCTTATTGCGCGTTGTATCCAAGTCCATACGCAACATCTTGGCCTTAGGCAGACGCTCGGCTATATCATCCTCGACACGTTCGGTGCCGTATCCAAGTACTTCTATAGCAGGCAACCCGCATTCGGGACATATCTTAGGCAGACGCATCGTGTGTCCGCAGTAATGGCACACCAATTCGCCTTGTCGTCTGTGATAGGTCATGGACACATCACAATTGGGACATTTGGGGATGTATGCACATTGCTTACAGCGAGCTATGGGGGCATAGCCGCGACGATTATGGAAAATTATAGCTTGACTGCCATGGCTGATGGCTTGAGCCAGTTCCAATGCCGTACTGTCGGCCAAAGCGCCCTTAACCTCACCCTTAAGTCGTGCACGAGTCATATCGGTCACCGTAATGCGCGGCAAGTGCACGCCCTTGTAGCGAGTGGACAGTGTCACCAATCCAAAGCGGCCTTGGCTCGCTTTATAATATGTTTCAACACTCGGCGTGGCACTTCCCAGCAGCGTCTTGGCTCCGTGCATACGAGCCACCACCGTGGCCACGTCACGCGCATTATATCGCGGTGCAGGATCGTATTGCTTATAGCTGGGCTCGTGCTCTTCGTCCACAATCACCATGCCGAGGTTGTGAAACGGCAAAAATACTGCCGACCGAGCGCCGATAATTACACGCGGCGATGAATCCTTGAGCAGTCCCTGCCAAACTTCGACACGCTTGCCGTCCGAGAACTTGGAATGATATATGATCACGCGTTGGCCGAATACGCGTTGCAAGCGTCGTGTCAATTGAGTCGTCAACGCTATCTCCGGAACAAGCATCAGCGCTTGCCGTCCCGAGCGCAAAGCCTCTTCTATAAGGTGTATGTATATTTCCGTTTTGCCGCTGGAAGTAACTCCGTGCAACAGCACAACATCTTTATGACCAAAGGCATCGCGTATTCCCCGCAATGCCGTATCTTGCTCGTCCGAAAGCGTAGGCAAGGGAGCGCACTCGCTATCAGAGCCATACGGCTGCGCCGTATCTGCGTCAAAGCGCGATGTTTCGACCGTGAAGGTGCGTATCAGGCCCTTGGCCTCAAGCGCGGTAAGTGATGCCGGAGTGGTCACATCTGCCGCTTGCAACAGCGATTGCCGCGCCACGGGGTGCACATCTTCTCCGCCTATTGCCCCTGAAAGTTTGAGCAGTGCTGCAAGTATGCGCTGCTGCACCGGAGCCTTAGACACAGCATCAAACATTCGGTGTACGACCTGTCGTCTGTCGCCGTCTTCCATCACCGGAGCCACCATATATTGTTTGCGCGGACGAAAGCGCTCGACAAGGCGCTCGCTGACCATCACCGCTCCGGCTTTGAGCAAAGCATCCAGCAACGGTTCGGCATGCTCTATGCCCGTGGCCTTAGACAGGGCCTTGGATGTCATCTTTCCCTTGGAACATAATGCCTGCCACAATAGTAGCTGACGCTCGTCCGTAATACCGGGCGGAATTGTCGGGTCGAAATCCGGATTAGCCTCAACGAAGGTTTCCGTCTCGACCTTAAGTCCGGCGGGTAAAGCCGCACGCATCACCTCTCCTATACAGCACATATAGTATCCCGAAATCCATGCCATCAATTTCAATTGGCTCGAAGTCATCACGGCATAATCGTCCAATACCGTATCTATCTCTTTAAGTGTACCTCCGGGATTGACCGCTGCCGCATCACAAACTATGCCCGTATATCTGTTACGCGAGCCGAAGGGTACTATCACCCTATAGCCCACGCCCACGCGCCCATCCCACGCCTGTGGCACCTTGTAGGTAAACACGCGCGGCACCGGAACGGGTACTATGACTTGAACCAATTGGGACATAACTTTATAGTCTTGTCAGCCATCTGTAGGCTTCGAAGTATGCAAACAACTGCTAATATCCGAACCTACGACCGGCTTGCGGAGTACAAAAGTACAGAAAAAACGGCGGATGACGGCATACAATCGGTTTTTTTTGTAATTTTGTACTTTGATGCTCGACGGGGTTATTTCCGCCGCCTTATTATGGTTGCCTTTGTGCACACTTACACAACAATAAAAAAACATCGTTACATCATACATATATGAAACCTACACTGCTTGTACTTGCAGCCGGAATGGGAAGCCGCTACGGCGGCCTCAAGCAACTTGATCCGCTTGGACCCCACGGCGAAACTATTATGGACTACTCTATTTATGATGCTTTGCAAGCCGGATTCGGCCGCGTAGTATTTGTCATACGTCACGATTTCGAGAAGGATTTTCGCGAGCGCGTATGCAGCAAATACGATGGCGTCATAGACGTACGCGTCGTGTTCCAAAGCACCGATGCACTACCCGAAGGCTACACCTGTCCCGAGGATCGCACACGCCCATGGGGCACCAATCATGCCATAATGATGAGCAAGGACGTCATTGACGGCCCGTTTGCAGTCATCAACGCCGATGATTTCTACGGACACGAAGCCTTCGAGGTGATGGCTCGCCACTTTGCTCAAGTCAATACGAACGCTCCGGGCAACTACTGCATGGTGGGCTTCCGCATAGGCAATACAATGACCCGCAACGGCTCGGTATCGCGCGGTGTTTGCACCGTCACCGACGGCAAACTCAGCAAGATTATCGAGCGTCGCAAGATTTACTATGCCGCAGACGGTTCTATAGTATATGACGATGAAAACGGAGTGCCTCGGCCCTTGGCTGCAGATGTACCGGTATCTATGAACCTTTGGGGCTTCACCCCGGATTATTTCGGATACAGTGAGCGCGAATTCCGCCGCTTCCTGGACAAGTACATCTCCGACCCTTCGCGCGAATTCTTCATCCCCTCGGTGGTAGACAAACTTATACGCAACGGTGAAGCGACGGTAACCGTCTTGTCCACTTCAGGCAAATGGTTCGGCGTCACATACGCAAAAGATCGCGAACATGTAGTCGAAGCATTGGCCAAACTACACCGACAAGGTCGCTACCCGGCCAAACTTTTTGACAAAACAACCCTCTGACGATGGATTTCACGCTTGAAGCCACCGACCCATCGTCCAAAGCACGCGCCGGACGCATAGTTACCGACCACGGAGTCATCGAAACCCCAATATTTATGCCCGTGGGTACACAGGGTAGCGTCAAAGGCGTACATATTCCGGAACTTCGCAGCCAAGTTCATGCCCAAATAATCTTGGGCAACACCTATCACCTATACCTGCGCCCGGGCATCGAAATTCTTAACCGCGCAGGCGGTCTGCACAAGTTCAACGGCTGGGACGGTCCCATACTCACCGACAGCGGAGGCTTCCAGGTGTTTTCGTTGAGCCATAACCGCAAACTTACGGAGGAGGGTGCCCATTTCCGCAGCCATATCGATGGTTCGCGCCACTTATTCACCCCCGAAAACGTCGTGGACATACAGCGCAACATCGGCGCCGACATCATGATGGCCTTGGACGAATGTCCTCCGGGAGCCAGCGATTACAACTACGCGCGAAAGTCGCTCGACCTAACCCTAAAATGGATGGACCGCGGATGGCGTCACTACAACGAGACCGAAGGCCTCTACGGATACCACCAAGCATGGTTCCCCATAGTTCAGGGTTGTACCTATGAGGATTTGCGTCGCGAAAGCGCCGAACGAGTCGCCGCCCTCGGCGCTGAAGGCAACGCCATAGGCGGTTTGGCCGTAGGCGAACCCACCGATGTGATGTACGACATGATTGAGGTCGTCAACGAAATACTGCCGCAAGACCGTCCGCGATATCTTATGGGCGTGGGCACTCCCGTCAATATACTCGAAGCCATTGACCGCGGCGTTGATATGATGGACTGCGTAATGCCCACCCGAAATGGACGCAACGGAATGCTCTTCACTCCGGAGGGCACCATGAATATGCGCAACCGCAAATGGGCTGATGATTTCCGCCCAATATGGGAAGACGGTCCTACGGACGTCGACCGTATATACTCGCGTGCTTACCTGCGACACCTGTTCATCGCCGAGGAAATCTTGGCTATGCAAATTGCATCAATACACAACCTTGCCTTCTACCTATGGCTGGTAGGCGAAGCTCGCCGACACATCTTTGCCGGAGACTTCCATGCCTGGAAAGAAGATATGGTTCCACACCTCAGCCGCCGCCTCTGATGTTCAAGACCATTGACCGCTATATTATTCGTAAGTTCCTAGGAACGTATGTTTTCGCCATCATCCTGCTGCTGGCGATAGTGGTTATGTTCGATATCAACGAGAAATTGGACGCCTTCCTCAAGGCACCTTTACGCGCCACTATCGTTGATTATTACCTCAACTTCATCCCCTATTTTGCCAACCAGTTTGCGCCGCTGTTTACATTCATCGCAGTAATTTTCTTCACCTCCAAACTGGCTACGCACAACGAGATTGTGGCAATGCTGTCTTCGGGCATGAGTTTCAGACGGCTGCTGAGACCGTATATGATTAGCGCCGCCGTCATCGCCGCCGCATCTTTTGTACTGAGCGCATATATCATCCCGCCGGCCAATGTCAAACGTATAGATTACACCAATACATACGTCAAGAACAAGCGAGTGGATTACGGCGCAAACATTATGCTTATGGTGGCTCCCAACGAGATCGCATACATCAATAGGTATGACAACATCACCAAGACGGGCATACGCTTCTCTCTCGAAAGTTTCGATAAAGACAAGCGCCTCGTATCGCGCCTGACTGCTACAAGCATACGCTGGGACACGCTGTACAATTGGCGCGTAAACGACTATGTAATACGTGATTTCCGTGGCGGCCGCGAGTACATCTCCAAGGGTATGAATTTGGACACAATTATCCCCTTTGAACCTCGCGACTTCCTCATTGCAGTCAACGACTGCGAGAAAATGACCACCCCGGCATTGGCTCGTTATGTCGAAAGACAGAAAGAGCGCGGCGTGGCCAATATCCGCACTTTCGAAGTCGAGTACCACCGACGTTTTGCCATGACTGCAGCTGCGTTCATACTCACGATTATAGGTATGTCCTTGTCTTCACGCAAGGTCAAAGGCGGTATGGGCCTTAATATTGGTATCGGATTGGTGCTCAGCTTCGGATACATTCTGTTTATGACTGTCACACAGACCTTTGCCCTATCCGGTCTCACATCCGCTATGGTAGCCATGTGGATTCCGAACGTCCTATTCTCGCTGATAGCCCTCGTGCTTTATATCCGTGCACGGCGATAAGATGCGCACCTCGGACAATCACGGCAAATCACTGACAAACAAGACAAAAGCAACAAGAATAGAACGAACGTCGGCATCACTTACGCGTGACTTTGATGTTCGTTCTTACTTTTGATGCCCGTTAAGCATTTTCTTATACCTTCGGATTGTACTAAATATTCTTGGTTTGCTTAGGTGTATCTATCGCAACCTAATATGTCGGTTGGTATCGGATCGACACCGACAATTATTGAGATTCGGGATGCGCCACGTGTTGTCACGCATCATCGTCATCATCATCGTCAAAACCGAGGAACCAATCGCCTTCGAAGGCTTGCTCTCGGAAGTCGCGCAAGTCGCGCCCTTCTCGCTTGGTGGGACGGCCCAAGCCTTTACGCCTATCCACAAAACCGCTGACAGCTATGATGTCAAGCAGATCATATTGGCTCTGAGGCGTCAGGTTCTCAAGATACTCGGGAACGAGACGCGCCCCTAGTCGGTTTTCGGTAAGTCCTTTGACTCGAAACGTGTATGTCACCGGAGGTTTGCGCACATATATAGTGTCGCCCACCTTGATGGTGCGCGAAGGTTTGGCCGGCGGAGCATCTTCGGTGCCCACACTCACTCGCCCTTTGCGACATGCATCGGTGCTTATGGTGCGAGTTTTGAAGATACGCATGGCCCACAACCATTTGTCCAAGCGGACCTCTTCTTTGGGCATATCTTTAACGTATTTCTCCGAACTTAGCGTTCAATCGCGATCACGCTGCCCGAAACGGAATTTGGGACGCGGGATCTTCAAATTGCGCAGGTATTGGCGTACAGCCGTCATCGTAGCATTTGCACTGATATTTTTGGGCTTTATGGCTGCATGTAGCCATTCGCGCAGCTTGGAGGGACGCGTAGTATCGTTGATATTTACAGGATCTTCATTGTCCTCGCTGACATAAAGCTTGGCCTGACGCTCGCCACGTAGTACTGCGAGGGCATTCTCGGCGAGAGACTTCAGCTCGTTCTCGCCCGGGTATACATATATAGGAGCGATGAAGTCTATATGCTCGGCTATGAAGTCGGTGATACGTTTGCTGTGCGCCATACCGCCCGTAATAAGGATGGCATCCACATCGCCTTTGAGTGCTATTGCCATCGTACCTATTGCCTTAGCCACGGTATAGCACATAGCTCGCAGCACCAGCATGGCATGCAAGTCGCCATTGTCTATACGCTCAAGCACCTCGGGAACACTGGTTGTACCTAGGTGAGCCATCAGGCCGCCACCGCCATGTACAAGACGGTGCAATTGCTCCTCGGTGTACTTACCCGAGAAGCAAAGACTGATCAGCGGACCGGGAGGCAACGACCCAGAACGCTCCGGCGAGAAGGGACCGCAGCCGTCCAGAGCGTTAGTGGTATCCATCACACGTCCGCGTCGGTGAGCGCTGGCGGTAATTCCGCCGCCCAAGTGGCAGACTATTAGGTTTAGGTCTTCGTACGCTGCATCGTTTTCTTTAGCGAAGAGGCGCGCTATGGCTTTCTGATTAAGCGCATGAAACACTGATTCACGCGGCAACTCGGGGACACCGCTGATGCGTGCATACGGAATCATTTCGTCTACGACCACCGGGTCGGCGATGTATGCCTTGACACCTATTTCGCGAGCAATTTCGCGAGCGATAAGACCACCGAGGTTGCTTGCATGCTGCACACGAGCATATATCAAGTCGTGTGCCATGTCGTCATTGACCTCGTAGACACCGCTTTCGACAGGTTTGCTTACGCCTCCTCGTCCGATAACTGCATTGATACTTTTGAGGTCAATATCGTGCTTGGCAAGGGTTTCCTCTATGAGGTCCTTGCGCCACTCGAATTGATCCGGGACTGTGGCAAAGCGCGCAAGGTCTTCGGGCTTGTGTCCCAAAGATGTTGTCAGTATAGGTTGGTCGTCATCGTATACGGCGATTTTGGTCGATGTTGATCCGGGGTTGATGGCGAGAATACGATACATATGTATATTATGGAATATGGAATTATTGTTGGGTTAAGACATGGGACATCCCGAATATCCGACGATGGCAAAAGCTTTTGAAGGATTGCCGGGGATGGTCGAGTTCGCTTATTTCTTGACTGACAGACAAGCTAAGGCTATGGAGTATAGCTTGGTCTTGGCCGTGTCTCCGCGCGAGGTAAGTACACACGGCACCTTGGTGCCCACAACGAGAGCCGCAATTTCGGCTCCGCCAAAGTGCGAAGCGCTCTTGAAGAACACATTGCCCGATTCGATATTGGGGAATAGCAGACAGTCTGCATGTCCGGCTACGCCATGGCTACCCTGCACCTTCTTCTGCTCGGCGGCCTCGGTATACATAGCCACATCCAAAGACAGCGGTCCATCAATTTCGACATTGCCCAATTGACCGCGGTCACCCATCTTGGCGATAATAGCAGCCTCGGTGGAGGACAATACCGATGGCAGCAGTTGTTCGCTGCACGAGATTACCGCCAATTTAGGACGCTCAATACCCAGCGAATTGGCCACCTGCGTCAGATAGCGTACAAGGACGGTCTTTTGTTTGAAATCGGGAGCCGGGATTACGGCCACATCGGAGATAACCAATAATCTGTCAAAGCCGGGGAGTTCGACCACAGAGACATGACTCAGTGTGCCCTTCGGCGGGAACAACCCTGCATCTTTATTGAGGATACCGCGCATATATTTATCAGTCGAAACCAAGCCCTTCATCAGCACATCGGCATTGCCGGTCGCTACAGCTTGCACAGCCAAATTGACACATTTTACGGGATCGGCTTCATCTATGATAGTGAAATCAGACGTGTCTATACCTTCGGCACGGCACACATCCAATATCACACCCTTTTCTCCATATATAGTGGGCAGGACAAGCCCTTCTTTATAGGCATTGTGCACCGCTTGAAGCGTGTGCGAATCTTGTCCATAGGCTACCGCAAGACGACGGCGTCCGCGTGCACGAGCCTCGTCTACTATTTGCTGAAGTTTGGTTATCATACTGGTATTGTTATTTTTAGAGTGTACGACAGAGCTTCTGCCCTGCCTATTATGGAATTTTTTCTATTATTATTTGCAAAAGTACACATTTTTTCGGTGCAAACAGCGTCATCCGCACTGTTTTTTTTCATTATGACAATCTGCAGCCCCGGCAAGCCCCGCCTTCTCGGCTTCGAACATTGCGATTATGCTATGTTGAATAGCTATACGGCTCGGGGCACAGACGTTGCCTGCTACCCGAGCCGTATATTCTGTTCTAAACCTTGTTTATACGTTCATCAAAGACGACAATGACCACAACGATTTGACTTGCCGCTCGTCATAAGACATTAATCAATTTTTATAAACGGCGTGCTAAAGTTAAAGTTGATAATGCGTTCGACAAGCTTACAGTCATCATCATCTCTCTCCTTGTTGTAAAAATCGAGCAAAATCGCGCCCACGCGCAGCGGCCGAACCTTATTATCTGTCGCTATACTGTCAAGGATATTCTTTAGCGCAGGATTCATCTCCGGGTCGATACCGATTCCACCCCAAGCGTAGTCCCATGGTGTATGCGTCACACGACCGGCTATGCTATTGAATATAATGTGCATCTTGTCGTTAGTGTTGTCACAGGCGTCCTTGATGGCGGCGCATACCAATTCGCGCTTTTCGTGCGTGTTGTGTATTGCCTCCGAGGTCGAGTAGTAGCGGTCTTCTATATAGAAATTATTGAAGTTGTTGTCGCCGTCCGTTTTGACACCATCTTTCGGCCATACGCCCGTCAGGTCTATACCTCCATTGTCTGTCTCTTTGTAGCGACGGAAGAGCACCACCTTGCCGCGTACTTTACCTAAGCGTGGTATGCTGTTGTCCGTCCAAATGTTTTCAGACTTAAAATACTCTGCCAGACTTTTAGCTATTTTATCATCCTCATCATGGCTGTTCAACTGCATGATTATCGTTTCGCCCGGATGTTCTTTCAGGAAGAGTGTAAAGTCATTCCACACGTCCTCAAAGTCTATGTCGCAGTCCGTTATTCCGTGACGGATATCCATCTCCTCGTCCACACGAATATCGAAGTAGCGTATGCCGTCATTCAGTTGCTGCATAATGTTGTAATTCTGGCATTTGCTCATCCCGGCGCCGACAAATTCGCCTGTACCCGAGTCGTGAGTTCCCGGAATGGAAATCTCATAAAGATATAGGTCGTCAGACAAAGCCGTCATCCAGTTTCTTGTATCATCGATCAGCGGCTTGAAGATAACGGTAAAGGACTTCTTGGCATTCTTCGGGTCGGCTATATAGAGCTTATCCTTATACGGATTGTCCAAAACATCCCCGTTTTTCACATCCGTGAACAAGTCCTTATCTGTGCCCGAGACATCTTGTTTGATTGTGAATGAGATGCCAGCATCACACTCTACCTTATATCGCAGACTACGACCAAGCTCGAAGTTTGCACTCGAACGGTGGTCCTGACCGTCTATGGGCGAACTTGCACTGGTGACGTAGCAGTAACCACTCTCATCAGAAATGATCTGATACGTTATGGTGAAGCTCTTAGTGGCATTCTTGGGATTGGCTATATACAGCTTGTCCGAACTTATGAAGTCGGTGATAGTGTTGTTACTCAGGGAGGTAGCAAACACTTCGTCTGTTCCGGACTTGTTGATGTTTACATCAAATGTGATGTTGTCATCGTCACACGTCCATAGGATTTTTCCGCTATTCATTCCCTTGGTACTGAAGTCATTGCTCGAACGGTGCTTCTGTCCTTTCTGCGGACCTTTTTCACTCACCACGGTCCTTTTTTCTACGTCTTTTTGTTCTCCTCCTATCGAGTGATTCCAGCCTCGCTCATTATCATCATCGCATCCGGAGACCAGCGCGGCAAACAATACAATGAAAACGGACGTCAATAATCTTGTTTTGTTCATATTGTAAAGCATTTTGATTGGGGTATGTTATGTTTTCTTAAAAATAAAGCCGGACTTAGCATTCCAACATCGGCCATCCAATTGGGCTTATTCATCGCATAGACGACGTTATTGCATGCAAAGTTCGCAAAAATTCACTTCATATTCAAATGATTTCCACCCAAAGCCAAGCAAACCGAAGCATTTTTCGTCATTTTTCGTCATTCTCGGCTATACTTTAATCCGAATCATAATTAGACCTTTCTAAGACAATCTCTTAGCTCGATTCGTTTTAAGCAAGCACTATTGTATTTACCGTCAATACTTACACTTAATTAGTTCATTTACCGACTTTCGATTAGATTAGCTAAAAGGTTATTTGCAATATAGACATTTAACCTTTGTTAACTATATGCGTAACGAAAATGTCGTAAATTTGACCATCTAAAATCAGTAAGGATTTCGATGACAAAATAGGCCGGGGTTTTCGTATAACAAGTCATGGTATCGTATTGATGCCATGGTTTCGCCCGAGCCGAACAAGACAGAATATAATTACACGATCATCCTCTATTCAATAATCATCCACCTAACTTCATCTCACAAAAACACTGATGAATACTTATATATTAGTAATCGATGACGAAGACGCCCTTTGCGAGATCCTTCGTTTCAGTCTCGAAAAAGAAGGCTACAGAGTGAAGACAGCCTCCAGCGCGGACGAGGCGCTGGCCTTGGATCTTACAGTTTTCGACCTGTTCATCGTGGACATTATGATGGACGGCACTAACGGGTTCGAATTTGCGCAGCACCTGCGCAGCGACCCCGAGTTAGCCAATAAGCCTCTGATCTTCTGCTCGGTACTCGAAGACGAGGACGACAAAGTCAAGGGTCTGAATATCGGTGCGGACGACTATATCACCAAGCCGTTCTCGATTTCGGAAGTTATCGCACGCGTACGCGCCGTATTGCGTCGCACTATGATACAGAAACAACAACTGGCTACAGAGTTTGCGAAGGCTGCTGCCCTCAACCCTATGGCACAGTATATCCCCACTCCCATCACCAAACCCATTATCGCCCCGGATTTGGAACCGCTCATCAAGGTCAACGGACTATCCTTGGACCCAAACACCAAGGGATGTCAAGTGGATGGCCGCGCTATGCGCCTGACGCGCACCGAATATGGTCTGCTGTTATTCTTTATGACTCACCGTCACCGTGTATACACGCGAGACGAAATCATCAGACATGTATGGGACGATGACGTAGTAATCAGCGAACGCACCATTGACACCAACATCACTCGCCTTCGCAAGCGCTTAGGGCCGTACGGCAAATACATCTGCACCCGCTCGGGATTCGGATATGTGTTTGAAGAAGGGTCGCGTTAGTTACGCTTGGCGCCTTTTCATACCGCGCGTCGCTATGGTTACGGCTTTACTCGTGACTATGGCGTTGTGGCAGGTATACCGTGAGCGCAACTATCACCGCGAGTTTGTCGAGCAACAACTGGGATACGTCGTTGAACGAGCAGCCAACTGCTACAACGCCGGTATGTCCATACCGCAATTTCTCGACTTCGTACACCAATACTACAGCCGCCATACCTTCTCGCGCGGTATACGCGTGTCCATTTACGAAACGGACTCGTGGAAACCTCTATTTGTCATGGGGCAACCATATAGTATGTCACAAGCCGACATCCGGCGCATCACTTCCGATCCATCCAAAGCCTTGATTTCATCCGAAGAATTAGGCTCGGGGGTAGCCTCCGAATATATATATCGCGGCACAGTCAGCCCCGATGGCAGTGTAGCTGTTTTGGCATCCGTACCTATGAATACGGCATTGGATGACTACATTGAGGGCAACACCAACGAAGTTTGGATTATTGCTGCAATATTTGCACTAATTATCATTGTCAGCGAAGGATTCGCCTCATGGCGCATTGGTCGTAACATCAAAATCCTGCGAGACTTTGCCAAACGAAGCACTATGGACCCGGATTTTGTACCACACGATAAGTTTCCACACGACGAGTTGGGCGATATTGCCAGACAGATTGTCACAATGCACAACGAGCGTCTGGCTGCCAGACGTGAGCGTGACCATGAACACGAAATAGCCATCAACGCCGTACGCGAAAAAGCTCGGCAAAAACGTCAGCTCACCAACAACATCAACCACGAAATCAAGACACCCATAGGTGTCATCAAAGGATACCTCGACATATTGGCTGACGACAACAACCTACCGGAAAAGACGCGCGATGAATTCATCGCCAAGGCACGCGCGTATGCCGACCGTCTTATCAATTTGGTCAACGATATTTCGGTCATAACCAGACTTGACGATGGAGCCGGCATCATTGTCACCGAGCAGGTAGACTACCACGATGTAGCATATACCGTATCGGAGGACATCACCACCAGCGGTGTACTCAATGGTATGGCTTTCAACTTTGACGTACCCATAGGCACTATGGTCAAAGGCAACCACGCCCTGCTATCGGCTATGCTGCTAAATCTGGCCAAAAACTCGGCCAACTACTCTCACGGCACTTATTGCCGCCTCGAGATGTACCGCCCCACAGCCGATAAACTCGTCAAATATACCACAGCAGACGAGACACAATCGGCCACAACAGATAATGCAGCAAACGTCAATCCCGAAAATTTTTATTACTTCAGATTCTACGATGACGGCGTTGGGGTTCCGCCCGAGCACCTTCCGCGCCTATTCCAACGATTCTATCGAATAGAGAGCGGACGTGGTCGAAAATCCGGCGGAACAGGCCTCGGACTGGCCATCGTATACAACACCGTCACGGCCCACGGCGGCACCATAAGGGCCTTGATACACCCGTGCGGAGGTCTGGAAATAGATTTTTCGCTTCCAAAGTGGCAAGGCAACACTCAGACAAACAACACATTACACAGTGCCACTGAAAATTAACATAATTGTATTATAATCTCAATTATGATGTGACATTGCTCCACTAATTTTGCAGTGTAGGAAGTCAACAACAACACTTCCTTCTAAAATTTGAAATCTATCCTAAGAAGCAATCCGACACATAGACTTACAACCGTTTTTTTCATTTAGAGTTAAACAGAGTATTAAGGGAGAAAGCAGGTCGTCGTGAAGACGCCCTGCTTTTTTTTTACATACCGTTCGACCGGAGCCTCGCGCTAAATCTCGAAAGACGAAACTTAGCGCGAACACAACATCTTTCGGCATCGTACGTGTCACGAGGCATAGCATACGCGTATAGCCACAATCCGGCACCCGATCTTCCCACCCACCCCACTATCTTGGGATAGAAAAGCGACACATCCCATCGCTCCAAAATTATACCTACTTCGACTCAACGAACTATATCTCCCAAAATCTGTTCTTCGAGGTCAAGCCGAAATCCCTGTGAAGGACTTTGCTTACATTATGTAACAAGGGCGCATCCGCGGCTACGGATACGCCCTCATTACATGTATAGATATCGGTTGTTATTCTGCTTCTTTGCGCTCTTTTACGGAATCCATTCCGGCTTGGTCACCAAGCATATAGTACACCTGCTCAAGGAAGGTCAGGCAGATGCCGCGATTATTCTTATCAAGCTTGTACGCTTTCTCAAGATAATCAACTGATTCGCGAAGCAGAGGGTCGACTTTTTCGCTTTTATATTTAGCGAAGTTTCCGCCGGTACGATCATTGAAGTTATCTTGAATTTGACCGGCTTTTTCGAGGATAGTCGCGCCCAAGTACAAGTTGGCTAGAGAGTTATCCGCATTGATAGCCAGAGCCTTACGATAGAGATCTTCGGCAGCAGCGTTATCTCTCTTCTTGGTGTATATAAGACCCTTGAGGGCGATATATTGCGCATTGTTAGGGTCTGTCGTAGCAGCAGCATCCAGCTTCTGTAGGGCTGTGTCATAGTCCTCTTTCATGATGTAGATGTTGATAATGTTGTTGATGAAGCTGGGGTCTTCTTTACCGTAAAGTTCATTACCCTTAGTGGCAAATTCGAGCATAGCATCTTCGTCTTTTGCGTTATTAGCCACAGCTACAGCATAGTCGAACACATCTTTTTTGGTGTTGCCTTTTGCTATGGAGTTGCGGAACGACTTTACTGCTGCTGCGAAATCGTCTGACTGCCAAGCTGCCAGCGCTTGATTGTAGTATACCTGTGCGAGTGTCGAGTCGGGATAAACCTTAATTTCCTTGGCCAGGCTCGGATTTTCGGGCATTGTCAGGAAAATCTCCCATGCCTTGTAAGCATTCTTAAAGTCCTTTGCGTTCCAGAAGTCGAGGGCTGCGAAGTTGTAGTCATTGTAGTGACCGGCGATGGTGTTGTAGATCTCCTTGGAGTACTTGGTTTTGACTTTGCCTTTTTCGTTGATTACGGTGTCGCGAGCAGCAGCTTTAAGGAAGTACTCGTATCCGCCGAGGAGGTCCTTGGCCATCACCAGTTCATCGCCTTCTTTGAGGAGCCCGAACTGCTTTTTACCAAGCATGTCGTCATAGATTTTGTACGCGGTCTTGCCGGGGATATAGTATGTGATGGCTTGATCCTTGGTCTCGGGATTCTGAGTAGCGGGAGCCATTATCTGTGCAACTTCTTCAAAGGATTTGCCATCTTTCATGGCCCTTTCAGCATCCTTTACCACGGCTTGTTGCGCACTCATGGTCAGTCCTGCCAGAAGGCAGGCGCTTAAGAGGCTAAGCTTTTTCATAATCGGATAGGTGGTTGTTTGGTTGTTTATTTATGGATTGATTATACTCTATATTATATGATGTATACCTTTTAGACTTGCGTATGCGACATTGGTTTATTCTTCGGTTTCGTCCGTCTCGTCATTCTCAGCTGCACCGGCATCGTCTTGGACCTGCTCTGTATCACTTTCGTTGACGGCCTGAGCTTGTTCGATTTCATCGGCGCTCACGGTCACCTCTCCGGCTTGTTCTTCGGGGTCGGTGGGCACGGCGCATGCCGAAGCGATTTCATCATCGCGGCGATTGAGATTAATGATACGCACGCCCATAGTCGAACGACTGAGCACGGGTACATCGGCAATGCGAATGCGCAAGGCTATACCCGAACGGTTGATGATTACCAAGTCCTCTTCGTCGTTGACACTGAGGAAGGCCACCAATTCGCCGGTCTTTTCGCTACGTTTCATCGTCAGTACGCCCTTGCCGCCACGACCTGTAATACGATACGGCTCGAGCGGTGTGCGTTTGCCCATACCTTTTTCGCTAAGGGCAAGTATGGTGTTGTTGCTGTCCGGGGCGATGGAAATCATACCCACCACACGGTCGTCGTCTCCATCGAGGGTCATACCACGTACGCCCGTGGACACGCGTCCCATCTGACGTATCTTGTTTTCGTCAAAGCGTATGGCACGACCGCCGCTGTTGGCCAGCAAGATTTGCGAATTGCCGTCCGTAAGCTGTACGCTTACAAGACGGTCTCCTTCTCGCAGCACTATGGCTTTCTTGCCCTTGGCCATTATGCGTGCATATTCGGCCAGTGAGGTCTTCTTGACCACGCCGCGCTCGGTGGCAAACACAAGGTTATGGCTATTGACATATTCCTCGTCATCCAGGCGCTTGCAAGCAATGAATACATTGACCTTATCATTGGGTTCGATGTTGAGCAGATTTTGCAAAGCACGGCCCCTGCTGTTCTTAGCTCCTTCGGGCAGCTCGAACACTCTCATTTTGTATACAAGGCCGCGACTGGTAAAGAACAACATCGTGGCATGCATCGAGGCCGTATAGATATGTTCTATGAAGTCTTCGTCGCGCGTATTGCTACCCTTGGCACCCACTCCGCCGCGGTTCTGTGCTCGGAATTCGCTCAGCGGAGTACGTTTGATGTATCCGAGATGCGAAATGGTTATGATCATATCATCATCTGCATAGAAGTCTTCGGCATTGAAGTCGCCGGCGGTGTAGTCGATGTGAGTACGACGCTCGTCGCCGTATTTTTCTTTCACCTCTTCGAGGTCGGCAATCATTACTTGACGACATTCGTTTTCGTCGTCAAGTATGAGCTGCAACTCGGCGGCGTATTTGCGCAGCGATTCTCTTTCGTCTTCCAGCTTGTTTTGCTCGAGAGCGGTAAGGTTGCGCAAGCGCATCTCAACAATCGCGCTGACCTGCGCATCCGTAAAGCCGAAACGTTCGGTCAGTCGACTCTTGGCCTGATCTACGTCTTTCGAAGAGCGTATTATCGAAATCACCTCATCAATGTTCTGGGACGCAACAATCAAAGCATCCAGCACGTGTATACGATTCATCGTCTTGTCCAGACGGTAGCGTGTGCGACGGATGGTGACCTCGTGACGATGGGCGGTGAAGGCCTCGAGTATCTGTTTAAGGTTAAGCGTGCAGGGACGTCCGTTGACCAGTGCCACATTATTGACGCTGAAGGACGACTGCATAGGCGTCATCTTATACAACTTGTTGAGTACTACGTTCGAATTGGCATCGCTGCGCAGTTTGATGACTATACGCATACCTTCGTGGTCGGTCTCATCGTTGACATCGGCTATTCCATCGAGTTTTTTTTCGTTGACAAGCTGGGCGATATACTTGACCAATTCGGCCTTATTGACCCCATAGGGGATCTGACGCACGATAATAGACTCGTGCGAGGCCTCGGTCTCGATTTCGGCCACGGCGCGTACAACTATGCGCCCGCGTCCCGTATGATAAGCCTCGCGCACACCGCTGTATCCGTATATGGTGCCACCGGTGGGGAAGTCGGGCGCCGGAATGTAGTGTATGAGTTCGTCTATGGTTATGTCGGGGTTGTTGAGCAGCGCTATCGATGCGTTGATAGACTCGGTAAGGTTGTGAGGCGGCATATTGGTAGCCATACCTACGGCTATACCTGCGGCTCCGTTGACCAGCAGATTAGGGAAGCGCGACGGCAGCACTACCGGCTCCTTGCGCGAATTGTCGTATGTGGGGACAAAATCTACGGTATCATCATCGATATCCGTGAGCATTTCTTCGCCCAGACGTGCCAGGCGTACCTCTGTATAACGCATAGCGGCAGCGCCGGCTCCGTCAATATTACCGAAGTTGCCGTGGCCGTCTACCAAGGTGTAGCGCATCGCCCAGTTTTGGGCAAGGCGTACCACCGTTCCGTATATGGACGAGTCTCCGTGGGGGTGATATTTACCCATAACCTCGCCCACGCAGTTGGCCGATTTCTTATGGGGTTTGTCATACGTGTTGCCCATTGCGTCCATACCATAAAGGACGCGACGCTGGACGGGTTTGAGGCCGTCACGAGCATCAGGCAAAGCACGCGACACTATTACCGACATCGAGTAGTCGATGTAGGCAGATTTCATCTCGTTCTCGATGTTAATCTGTATTATGTGATCGTCTTCGAGCATGCTTGTTTATATGATTACTTAATTATTTATCAATAGATTAGGCCAGCCAAACGGCTCAGAACCGTCATATAAAGCCAAATAAGCATACAAATTTACGCATTTTTTTCGAGAAAACGCTCATCCGCGCCTTTATCAGGACCAAAAATAGATCAAAAAAGCCTAAATGAACGGCGGATATCCGCTTTTGGCACGAATATTGCACTTATATGGTACTGTCGTGTGTTGAATACGCTTCTCGGCGTTTTCATCCATACACGACAGCACGGCGAGCGGTGACAATATCGCCCGCCCCACTCAACTCCCATCATCAAATCCACTATAATGGAGAATAAGTTTTCAAAGGAGATACCCGAAATAATAAAACAAAGCACACAACTGGCCACTCGTCACAATGTCAAAACATTGCGACCCGAATTTCTATTGCTTGCGATGAACGATGAAGCTAATTGCGGCTACCGACTTTTGACCGGCGTGTGTGATGAGGCCACCGTAAAACGTCTGTTCGAAAACCTCGACGATAGGCTTTACGACTTAGACGATAATGGTGACGGCCAATTCAGCGTCAGCACATTGACCAATCGAATCGTCAAGCTAAGTTCACTGGAAGCACGTATGCTACATGATGAGGCCATAGACTGCCGGCATCTGATGCTGGCTATGTTTCACAATTGCGAAATCGCCGGAATGGAGTTTCTTAAACCTTTTATACACGCGGGCATAACTTATGACCGCCTTTATACCGAAGTATCTAACGCACACGGTTCTACACAGGCTGCCGAAACCGAGCAAGCGGAAGCGGCCGTCGGCTCGTTTGACGACACGGACGATGGAGATATCGCCGAACCACCGGGTGAAAAACCTCAAGGCAGCAACAACCCGTCTCGCAGTTCGCACAAATCAGCCAGGGGAACTACCTCAGACACCCCGATGTTGGATAAATTCGGACACGATATGACACGTGCCGCTGCCGAGGATAGACTTGATCCCGTTATCGGCCGCGAAACCGAGATAGAGCGTCTGGCACAGATTTTGAGCCGCCGCAAGAAAAACAACCCGGTACTGATAGGCGAACCGGGCGTGGGCAAAAGCGCCATCGTCGAGGGGCTGGCTCTGCGCATCATACACCGTCAAGTACCGCGCGTTCTCTTCGGCAAACGCGTAGTGTCCTTGGATATGGCGTCTATAGTAGCCGGAACAAAATATCGCGGCGAATTTGAAGAACGCATCAAAAACATCCTTGACGAACTGGCCAAAAATCCGGATGTCATATTGTTTATCGATGAGATACACACCATCGTAGGCGCCGGCAACGCACAGGGATCTATGGATGCCGCCAATATGCTCAAGCCGGCTTTGGCTCGCGGAGAGATCCAGTGCATCGGTGCCACGACACTGGACGAATACCGCAAAAACATCGAAAAGGACGGAGCACTCGAACGTCGCTTCCAGAAAGTCATGGTCGAACCTACTACGGCGGCCGAGACTCTCGAAATTCTCAATAACATCAAGGACAAATACGAGCAGCACCACAACGTTATTTATACGCCCGAGGCTCTCGAAGCCTGTGTCACCCTCACCGACAGATACATCAGCGACCGCAATTTTCCGGACAAAGCCATAGACGCTATGGACGAGGCCGGTTCGCGCGTGCATATCACCAATGTCAAGGTGCCTGAACAGATCGAGAGTTTGGAACACGAAATCGAAGACTACACGACAAAGAAACTCGAAGCTGCACGTGCTCAAGACTTTGAACGTGCAGCCACCTTCCGCGATAAGGCACAACAACTGACCGATCAACTCGAGCAGGCAAAGCAAGAGTGGGAAAAGGCGCTCGAGCAATCACGCGAAACGGTAGATGCCGACCGCGTGGCCGAAGTGGTTGCTATGATGACGGGCGTCCCGGTACAGCGCATAGCTATGGCCGAGGGGCGTCGATTGCTCGAAATGGCTCCGGCACTCAAGAAGGTTATCATCGGCCAGGACGCCGCCATCGATAAGGTTGTCAAAGCCATACAGCGCAACCGCATAGGGCTCAAAGACCCGAATAAGCCTATAGGCTCTTTCTTATTCCTGGGACCGACAGGTGTGGGCAAAACTCATTTGGCTAAGAGCCTTGCTAAATATATGTTCGATTCGGCCGAAAGTCTCATACGCATAGATATGAGCGAATACATGGAGAAGTTTACCGTGTCGCGCCTCGTTGGTGCGCCTCCGGGATATGTGGGCTACGAAGAAGGCGGTCAATTGACCGAACGCGTACGCCGCCATCCCTACTCCATCGTATTGTTAGATGAGGTGGAGAAAGCTCATCCGGACGTATTCAACCTATTGCTGCAAGTAATGGACGAAGGTCGCCTCACCGACAGCCTCGGAAGGCATGTCGACTTCAAGAATACGATAATAATAATGACCAGTAATGTCGGTTCGCGCCAACTCAAGGAATTCGGCAGCGGCGTCGGCTTTGCTACAGACGACACATCGGCCAAGGAGTACAGTCAGAGCGTAATACAGAAGGCTCTCAATAAGACGTTCTCGCCCGAGTTTCTTAACCGCGTGGACGACATCGTGATGTTCGATCAACTGGATCGTGATGCAATATTCCGTATCATCGACATCGAATTGGCCGGGTTCTACAAACGTGTAGATGACTTGGGCTATACACTCGAATTGACCGAAGCGGCCAAGAACTATGTAGCCGACAAGGGATACGACCGCCAGTACGGCGCACGACCCCTCAAGCGTGCCATACAGAAGTACCTTGAAGACCCATTGGCAGAGATGATTATATCGGCACAAGTGATGCCTGGCAATAAGATTGTCATCGATTACGATAAGGAAAACGACCGCATAACCAGCGAAATACGCTAAATCGGCATAACACCGCACAAACAACGGCGAGAGCACATACTCCTTTTTGAGCTCTCGCCGTTATTGTGTCCTCAAAGCCATTGCCTTGCGGTATTCAACACTCGATGCATCATCAACAGCGTATCAAATCGCACATACCATATCCACGTGTCGTATGCACAGATATACCCGTATGATGCTACCGGGATGCACAATGGTTTGCCTATCTGCTGATTTATGCGTACTTTTGCATCAAAATACACACACAAAGACAACACCATGCCCGACAACAGCATACACCCGGACACCAACGGCCAGTTCAAAGAAGCGCTGAAGCGTTGCCGCGACATCTTTGCACGCAAACTGCAAGATTACGGCCCGTCATGGCGCATTATGCGCCCAGCCGCACTCACTGACCAACTATTAATCAAAGCCAAGCGCATACGCACACTCGAGACCACGGGCGTCAGCCATGTCGGAGAAGGTATATTGCCCGAATTTGTAGCTTTGGTCAACTACTCTATTGTCGGGACAATACAACTGCGCCACGGATACTCCGACCATAAAGATATGTCGTCAGACGAAGCTTTGGCCCTATATGACACCACTGCGGATGAAGCATTTACGCTTATGAAAGCCAAAAATCACGACTACGGCGAAGCATGGCGCATGATGCGTGTATTGTCATACACCGACCTCATCCTTACAAAGATTGAACGCATCAAAGAAATCGAGGATCACAACGGAATCACCTCCGTATCCGAAGGCATAGATGCCAACTATATGGACATACTCAACTACGCAATATTCGCAATCATCAAACTCACCGAAACACGCTGACCACAATGGCAGCTACCAAAACCGTATTACGTTTTTTGCGCCCAACGGGAGCACACACAACCGCAATCATCGTATGGATACTGCGCGTTATTGTGGGCGCAATATTTATATTCTCCGGATGGGTCAAAGCCGTTGATATCTGGGGTGGCACATACAAAATCGGCGAATATCTGAACGCATGGCACATAGCACTACCCGATAGCATCACCGCACTGGCAGCCGGAGCATTGGCCATAGCCGAATTTATGGCCGGCGTTATGATACTTCTCGGATGCTTCAGACGCATGGCCGTAAGAATTACCGCCATATTTATGGCGGCTATGACCATACTGACACTATATTTATGGATGGCCGACCCGGTCAAAGACTGCGGATGCTTCGGCGATGCCTTCATACTGTCCAACGCCGCTACATTCTGGAAAAACATCGTCATCGATGCCATGCTCGTTGTCCTATGGATAAATAACCACCGCGCCGGGGCGCTTATACATACACGCCTGCAATGGCTGGCAGTCATTACTACCGCAGCATTTATAGGATACATCGAGTATATTGGATACCGTATTCAACCCGTACAAGACTTTCGCGGATACGCTCCCGGCACTCTACTGGCTCGCGACGGCGACAATAACAGCGATGACAATATACGCTTCATATACGCCAAGGACGGCATCGAGCAATCCTTTGCCACTGACAGCATACCCGATGAAGACCTTGGATGGACATTTGTCCGGCGCGATACCGAAAGCGATAGCGATGACAAGACACTGACATTTTCCGCACCGGGAGGAGAGGATGTTACCGCCGATATCATATCCGGCGAAGGCACTCAGATCATACTCCTTGTTCCTAACCCGCAACGCTACGGACGCACTCGCAGCGCTATGGCCAATGAGTTGTATGGAGCACTTGCGGCCCACGGTGGTGATATGTTTGCCGTCGTAGGAGCCGATGATAGTACTGCTACGGTCTGGGCCGATGAGGTCCGCGCCCACTACCCCGTATATACCGCCGATGACACCGACATCAAGATGCTGGCACGCGGTAATGGCGCAATAGTATGTCTGCACAACGGACATATCGCATGGAAGCAGAACACATTGACACTTCCGCACGACCTGAGCGTCAGAGTCATGCAGGACGGAATGGCCGTATTGGACGACCCTGCATACATCGACACGTTGCACACGGAAGACTCCACACGTCATTCAGCCGAGATATACATACTCGTCTTGGCCGTTTTGATGACCATAACATTACCACCGGCCATCCGCAATAGGCTCAACGCTAAGGCAAAGTTGGACAAGGCCTCATAACTCATTTTACAGGCCGCTACAATCCCACATCATACCATCACAGCTATTGTCCATTACAAAAAAAAGCAGTAAATTTGCACTCTGATAGCGAGGCGGCCTCGTCTCCTCGCTTAAGACGACAAAAAGCAAATCCAAAACAACAAACCCACACAATAATGAGAAAGAATATTGTTGCCGGCAACTGGAAAATGAACACCACACTCAAGGCCGGCGTAGAACTTGCATCTCAAGTAGACAGCGCACTCAAAGATGTCACCCCCAAGTGTGATGTCATCATCTGCGTACCTTTCACTCACCTGGCTCCCGTAAACGCCATAATCACAAATAAAGGCAAACTCGGACTGGGTGCAGAGAACTGCGCCGACCACGTCAAAGGCGCTTATACCGGCGAAGTTTCCGCCGAGATGGTAGCCTCCACCGGCGCCACCTACGTCATCCTCGGCCACAGCGAACGCCGCCAGTACTATGGCGAAACCGCCGAAACCCTCCGCGAAAAAGTAGCCCTGGCACTCGCCAACGGCCTGACTCCCATATTCTGCATCGGTGAAGTTCTTGAAGAACGCGAAGCCGGCAAGCACTTCGATGTAGTTAAAGCCCAACTCGAAGACGGACTGTTCAACCTCTCCACCGAAGACTTCGGCAAAATCATCGTAGCATACGAACCCGTATGGGCCATCGGCACGGGTAAGACCGCCACAGCCGAGCAAGCCGAAGAAATCCACAAATACGTGCGTGGCGTCATCGCCGAAAAATACGGCAAAGAGGTAGCAGAAAACACCTCCATTCTCTATGGCGGTAGCTGCAAGCCCGGCAACGCCCGCGAGCTCTTTGCACAGCCCGACATCGATGGCGGCCTCATCGGCGGCGCAGCCCTCAAGTGCGAAGACTTCATGGGTATCGTCAACGCATTCTAATCGCAACAACACGACCATTAGCAAATTGTCCCCGAAGGCACACTATATGCCTCCGGGGACATATAGCTAAGAAATACCCCCCCCCGCCGTTCAAGCGGCACACACCCACAACACCAAACAGCCACAGCCAATGAACACACGTCTGCGTATAATCACGATAGCATGCGCCACCCTTTGGACCACGATTTCCGTGGCTCAAACTCCGACTACAGCTACCGAACCCGACAGCGTCGACATCGTGCGCGAACTCAACAACTCGGGGCATATACACATCACCCAACCCGCAGAGCTACAACTGCGCTCAAACGCCACAGACGAAACCGCCGGCGACAACTCCGGTGTATCGCGTCCTCGCAGCGGCACAGGCTTCCGCGTAGAAGTCTTTGCAGACAACAACGTGCGCACCGCCAAGTCACGCGCTACAGCCAAACGTCGCAACCTGATGGCTCGCCTGCCGCAATATCGCGTGTATCTGACATTCCAATCCCCATACTGGCGCGTACGCGTGGGTGACTTCCGCACTCGCGGCGAAGCCGAAGGAGCACTGGCCGAAATACGGCGTATATTCCCTTCTTATTCGTCTGACCTGCGCATAGTACGCGACCGTATCAACAAATAATGAACCAGACCAACGACAACAAGCAACAGATCATACCGGACACCACGCCACAAGTAAACGAAATAGCCGCCCACATCCACCGCATCCTCGAACTATTGGGCGAAGACCCACAACGCGAAGGCTTGGTCAAGACGCCTATGCGCTACGCCAAAGCTCTATGGTTTCTCACCCAGGGCTATCGGCAGGACGCCGACGAGGTCATCAATCAGGCAATATTCGAATATGCCGGGTCAAAGATGATAGTCGTCAAGGACATCGAATTCTATTCGATGTGCGAACATCACATTCTGCCTTTCTTCGGCACAATGACCATAGGCTATATACCCAACGGCAAAATGGCCGGATTGAGCAAATTGGCTCGTCTTGTGAATGTATATGCCCGCCGCCTTCAAGTACAAGAAAGGCTGACAGCCCAAGTGTGCGCCAAAGTATCCGAAGCACTGGACGCTCGCGGTGTCATCGTGCACTGCAACGCACACCACTTGTGTATGAAGATGCGCGGCGTTGAAAAGCAGCAAGCCACCACCACAACGCTGGACTACTGCGGAGCATTCGCCGAAGACGCGGAACTGCGCCGCGAATTTTTAGATGCCATACATCAATAACGTGTAGTTAGACGAGTCGAAATACCACCCAAATAAAAAACGTACTACTGCACAAAACATGGGCCGACTTATAGCCATAGACTTCGGACGCAAGCGTTGCGGCATTGCCGTCACCGACCCCTTGAGACTTATTGCCAATCCGGTGGATACCATTCCCACGGCTCAATTGACGTCCTACATCAAAGCGTACATAGCGACCAATGACGTCGATGCCTTAGTCGTCGGGCTCCCCAAGCAGATGGACGGTACGCCCAGCGATTCGACACGCTACCTGACCCCGGCCATAAATCGTCTGCGCAAGGAAATAGCCCCCGTGCCCATAGTGTTCTACGACGAACGCTTCACTTCCGTATTGGCGCATAGGGCAATGATTGACGGCGGAATGTCCAAAATGGCACGACGCGACAAGGCTGTGGTCGACAAGATTTCGGCAGCAATAATCCTCAACGACTACCTATCCTCGGCTTCAGGCTCGTGTCAGAAACTGCATAATTAACAGCCGAGATAAGACGCCAAGAATACAACAATACAAATATACATACAATGACACTACCTATATACTTGTTGGGCCAGCCGGTGTTGCGCAAGCAATGCGAGGATATCACGCCCGAGTATCCTGAGTTGAAAAAACTCGTGGCCAATATGTTTGAGACTATGTATGCCAGCGAAGGCGTAGGCTTGGCCGCGCCACAGATAGGCCACGCCGACCGCATCGTTGTCATCGACGCTTCGCCCGTAGGCGATGTGTTTCCCGAATGCGTTGACCGCCGTATGACGCTCATCAACCCGCGCGTGACCATACTTGATGGCGAGAGCATAAGCCGCAGCGAAGGATGCCTCAGCCTCCCCGGCATAGCCGAAGACGTCAAACGCGTCGAACATATACGATTGCAATGGCTCGATGAGGACTTCAAGGAACACGATGAAGAAATCTCCGGATATCTGGCACGCATAGTTCAGCACGAATGCGACCATCTCGAGGGTAAAGTCTTCACCGACCACTTGTCCGCAATACGACGCCAACTGATACGCGGACGGCTCAACAATATTCTCTGCGGACGCGTACGCGTCGATTATCCGGTACGGTTTGCCAAGCCGCACCGCCGTTGATCACGCGAAGAAAAGGCCGAACGATTATCCCAGAATAAGCATAAGCGTGTCTTATAGGCACGAATAACACCCCCTCCTCCATACGATTCATCAACCACACAAAACACTCATACAATGGCTGACGACAAAAAAGTTATATTCTCTATGGTGGGCGTCTCCAAGACCTATCCGCCACAGAAACAAGTTCTGAAAAACATCTATCTATCCTTCTTTTATGGTGCAAAAATCGGCATCATCGGCCTTAATGGCTCCGGCAAGTCCACCTTGCTGAAGATTATTGCCGGTATTGATAAAGATTACCAAGGCGAAGTAGTGTTTTCGCCGGGATACACCGTCGGATACCTCGAGCAGGAGCCCAAACTCGACCCCGACAAAACCGTCATCGAGATTGTCCGCGAGGGCGTACAGCCAATAATGGACATGCTGGCCGAATTCGATGCCGTCAATAATGCTTTTGCCGACCCGGACGCCGACTTTGACGCCCTATTGGCACGTCAGGCCGAACTCCAAGACCGTCTCGATGCCGTAGGAGCTTGGGATATTGACAGCAAATTGGAGCGAGCTATGGATGCCCTGCAATGCCCGCCGGACAATCAGAAAGTGAACACTCTCAGCGGTGGCGAACGCCGTCGTGTGGCCTTGTGCCGCCTGCTGCTACAACAGCCTGATGTACTGCTACTTGACGAGCCCACCAACCACCTTGACGCCGAGTCTATTGACTGGCTTGAGCAGCATCTGCATCAGTATCCGGGTACCGTAATCGCCATAACTCACGACCGTTACTTCCTGGACCACGTGGCCGGATGGATACTCGAATTGGATCGCGGCGAAGGTATTCCCTGGAAAGGCAATTACTCATCGTGGCTTGACCAAAAGACCAAACGTATGGCTCTTGAAGAAAAGCAGGCGAGCAAACGCCGCAAGACCCTCGAGCGCGAACTCGAATGGGTACGTATGGCGCCCAAGGCACGCCAAGCCAAAGGCAAAGCACGTCTTGCCGGATACGACAGACTGCTCAACGAGGATCAAAAGCAAAAAGAGGAACGTCTCGAAATATTTATACCCAACGGACCGCGCCTCGGCAATAAAGTCATCGAAGCTCACGGACTGGCCAAATCTTACGGCAACAAGACATTGTTCAAAGGCCTGGAATTTATGCTTCCACCCAATGGAATTGTGGGCGTAATAGGCCCCAACGGTGCCGGAAAGACCACCCTCTTCCGCTTGATTATGGGTCAGGAGAAAGCCGATGCGGGTCAGTTCAGCGTCGGCGACACAGTGAAAATCGCCTACGTCGACCAGCGTCACCACGACCTATTGCCTGAAAAAACGGTATACGAAGTCATCAGTCAGGGCGTCGACAGCTTCCGCATGGGCGGTCGCGATGTCAATGCACGCGCCTACCTGAGCAAATTCAACTTCACCGGAGCCGACCAAGAAAAGAGAATCGGCGTACTGTCCGGCGGCGAGCGCAATCGTCTGCACCTGGCTATGGCGCTGAAAGAAGAAGGCAATGTCCTGCTGCTTGACGAGCCCACCAATGATATCGATGTCAACACCTTACGTGCTCTTGAGGAAGGTCTCGACGACTTTGCCGGATGCGCTGTCGTAGTCAGCCACGATCGCTGGTTCCTTGACCGCATCTGTACACATATCCTGTCTTTCGAAGGCGATGGGAAAGTCGTGTTCTACGAAGGTAGCTATAGCGACTACGAGGCATACAAACTCGCCCAAAACGATGGCAAGCCCCTACCCCGGCGTCGCTACCGCAAGCTTATGGAGTAATCCGCCTCAAGTGATTTCTGCCTTTCTAAGAAGGCAAACTACTATAAACCGAGGACGCGAAATTTAGGTTTCGCGTCCTCGGTTTATATTCTCGGCCCTGCACATCGGCGAGGCTGTATCCTCGCCGTAGCCCGACTCACGGTTTAGGCATACAGCATACCGGCAGCCACTTCTGCAGCCACAGATGCACCAAGGCTATTGGCTACGATAGCCAACGCAAAAGGGGTGGCAGCAGCGGGACCGTTACCCGTTACAAGGTTGTTGAGTGCCACCACTGGAGCATCCTTGCATATCGCATCGCCCTGAGCGCACATTGCTTCAAAGCCGGGGTAGCATGTCGTTTCACGATCTTTGAGTATGCCCAGCGGAGCGAGCACCACAGCCGGAGCGGCACATATTGCGGCAATCTTGCCTTTGGATGTATGATTGCGGAGCAGCTCGGTCAGTCCTGCATGCTCGTGCAGATTAGTAGCTCCAGGCATTCCGCCGGGAAGTATCAACCACTCGGCGCCTTCAAAATCACATTTGTCAAAAACAACATCGGCTGTTACTGTAACACCGTGTGCTCCGGTGGCATTTCGATCCGCGTTGATGGATACCGTCTTGACATCCATACCGGCGCGACGCATCACGTCCACCGTCGTAAGTGCTTCTATTTCCTCGAAGCCGTTGGCTAAAAATAAAAATGAACGCATAGTTTAATCAATATTTTATCTATTTAATATTTGACTTTATCGGTTATTGGTCAAAAAGTTGAGCGTATATCCGTTTCGGCCGGACATATTCGTTTTGCAAACTTCGGAAATAATTCGCAGACTTTTACTATTTTTGAGGAAAAAATTTTCAACCTGTATGCATACACGATATATCAGACACGCCACGCATGCCCTGACTATTGTCTTGGCTTCCGTAATCGTATTAGCTTCGTGCACTCATCAAAGACAATGGCGCCAAGCACAAGGCGCAGCCTGGGGTACGTCCTATCATATCACCTATTTCGGTGACCAAGCTTTGGACGACTCGGTAGTGGCCGTGATGCGCAATGTCGAATTGTCGCTGAGTCCCTTCGAACCTGCCTCAAACATCTCGCGTATCAACCGAGGCGAGACAGACGTTGCCGATAGCAATGTGCAGCGCGTATTTGCTCGTGCTATGGATATTTGGAAGTACTCGGGAGGATGCTTTGACCCGACAATAGCGCCGCTGGTCAACCTATGGGGGTTTGGAACTAAAGATTTCGAAGAAATACCCGATACGACAGCTGTGGCTGAAGCCTTACGCAGTGTCGGTATGAGCAAATGCCGTATCGATGCACAAGGGCATGTCATCAAAGGTCATAAGGAGACAACTTTCGATTTTTCGGCCATAACCAAAGGCTATGGCGTAGATTGTGTGGCACGGATGCTCGAACGTAACGGCGTGTCAGACTATATCGTCGAAATAGGTGGTGAAATTGTATGCCGCGGACATAATCCGCGCGGCATCGACTGGCAAGTACAAATCGATGAGCCCGTAGCAGACTCGGTGGTGACGCATCGCCGCTACAATATAATTCCGCTGAAGAATGCCGCGATGGCCACTTCCGGCAATTATCGTAACTTCCGAACTCTTCCGGATGGGCGTCGCGTCGGGCACACCATATCGCCTCTTACCGGCTATCCGCTAATGTCAACTACATTATCCGCTACCGTCATCGCCCCGGATTGTATGAGCGCCGATGCCTTGGCCACGGCTTGTATGGCTATGGACGCAGACAAAGCCTTAGCTATGATACATTCACTCGGTAAAGGCTACTCGGCAATGCTGATTGTAGATACGCCACAGGGATTACAAACCGTAAGCACTCACGACAAGTAAGGTGCCGTAGGCGCTTCCGGACACTTTGCCACCTGCTCGGGCGTTCCCTGAGCCAGAATTACGCCGCCATCGCGACCGCCCCCCGGACCCATGTCAATGATATAATCCGAAGCTCGCAGTACATCGGTGTTATGCTCAATGACAAGCACCGTATTGCCGCGGTCTACAAGGCGATTGAGTATAGCCAGCAAAGTATTAATATCCTCGAAATGCAGACCCGTAGTGGGTTCGTCCAATATGAAAAGTGTGCGCCCCGTGTCACGTCGTGCCAGCTCGGAGGCGAGTTTGACGCGCTGGTTTTCACCGCCACTGAGCGTCGACGAAGGCTGTCCCAGTTTGATGTACCCAAGGCCTATATCTTGCAGTACTTGTATTTTCTTCAATATGGACGGAATGCCGGTGAAAAATTCAACAGCCTGATTGATGGTCATATCCAGCACATCTGCAATACTCTTGCCTTTGTATCGCACCTCAAGGGTCTCGCGATTGTATCGTTTGCCGTGGCATACATCACACACGACATTGACATCGGGCAAGAAGTTCATCTCTATTGTACGGTAGCCATTGCCGCCGCATGCTTCGCATCGTCCTCCGCGTACGTTGAAAGAGAAGCGACCGGGCTTGTAGCCGCGTATCTTGGCTTCGGGCAAGGCAACAAAGAGGTTGCGTATGTCGCTGAAGACGCCGGTATATGTCGCCGGATTCGACCTCGGCGTCTTGCCCAGCGGCGACTGATCCACGGTGACCACCTTATCTATATTTTCGATGCCGACAATCTCGCCATACGGCAGCGGCTCGGTATGAGCGCGATAAAAGATGCCGCGCAAAGCAGCCTCCAATGTACCGTTGACCAGCGATGATTTACCACTTCCGCTGACGCCGCTGACACAAGTGAGCGTGCCCAGTGGAATGGTAAGCGTAACATCTTTGAGGTTATGTCCGGTACAGTGCGTAATCGTCAGTAAATTTCCATTGCCGGGACGACGCTTTTCGGGCATAAAAACGCTGCGTATTCCGTTAAGATATTGCGCCGTCAAGGTATCCGCTTTCTTCATCTGCTTGGGCGTACCTTGGAACACCACTCTTCCGCCACGGCGACCCCCACGAGGTCCAATGTCTACAATATAATCGGCCTCAGTCATAATATCTCGGTCGTGCTCGACGACAATGACCGAATTGCCCGCATCGCGCAACTTTTTCAGCGATGAGATCAGACGATGGTTGTCTCGTTGGTGCAATCCTATAGACGGCTCATCAAGTATGTATAGTACGTTCACAAGTTCGCTTCCCATTTGTGTGGCAAGGCGTATGCGCTGACTTTCGCCACCGCTGAGCGTTGCCGTTGCGCGGCCCAGTTGCAGATATTCCAGCCCGACATCCACCAAGAAGCGTAGGCGACTGCTGACTTCCTTGAGTATCTCAGCGCCTATGGTACGACGTGTCTTGTCCAATTTGTCTGGCAACGCTTGTGTCCATGCATATAAGTCCTTGATATCCATACGGCATAAGTCGGCAATGTTGCGGTCATCAATATAGTAACTGCGTGCCTCCATACACAGACGGTCGCCGTGACATTCGGGACATACCGTACGCGAGAGGAATTGTTCGCTCCAATGACGCGCTGCTGCTCCGGCATCCTCGTCCTGCTGCATCTCGATGTACTTTATAACACCTTCGTAAGGCGCAAAGTAGTTGGATGTGGACATCGTGTCATTGGAGATGGTAAGATGCTCGGTAGTGCCGTTGAGTATATCATTGATACATTCTTCGCTGAGCTCGCCCACGGGCGTGCGCAAGTCAAAGCCATAGCGTTTACAAATGGCCTCTATCTGCCAGAAAATCATCGTATTGTGATACTTGCCCAACGGCAGTATACCACCTGTATATATCGATGCCTTGGCATCAGGCATAATCTTGGCTCGGTCAACGAGGTTGATAGTGCCTATGCCTTTGCACGTGGGGCATGCGCCCTGCGGCGAGTTGAAGGAGAAATTGTGCGGTGCAGGTTCGCGATACGACAGTCCGGTCTCCGGATCCATCAATGACTGGCTATAATGCGACACCTTGTCTGTATCGGCATCATATATCATCATTTGACTATCGCCTTGTTTAAGAGCTGTTTCCACAGTGTCGCGCAGTCGTCCTTGATCCTTGGCGCTTACTTTCAGACGGTCTATAACCAGTTCGATTGAGTGATTCTTGTATCGGTCAAGCTTCATTCCGAAAACAATCTCGCGCATCTCGCCGTCTACGCGTACGTGTAAGTAGCCCTTCTTGCGCAATTGTTCAAAGAGCTCTTTGTAATGTCCCTTGCGGTTGAATACCAAAGGTGCAAGAATATAGATCTTGTGCCCGTCATATTGGTTGAGCACGAGTTCTACGATTTTTTCGCGCGAGTACTTGACCATAGGACGCCCCGAAAGATAGCTGCGAGCTTCGCCCACGCGAGCATACAGCAGGCGCAGGAAGTCGTAAATCTCGGTGGTGGTTCCGACGGTGCTTCGCGGATTGCGGTTGACGGTCTTTTGTTCGATGGATATAACCGGGCTCAGTCCCGTAATTTGGTCCACATCCGGACGTTCAAGATTACCTATAAGGTTGCGAGCGTATGCCGAGAAGGTCTCGATATAACGGCGCTGTCCCTCTGCATATATCGTATCAAAAGCCAAAGAGGACTTGCCGCTGCCGCTTAGTCCGGTGATGACGGTAAGCGTGTTCCGCGGAATGGTTACGTCAATGTTCTGCAGATTGTTGACGCGAGCGCCGGTGACGGTCAGCACTCCTGCTCCATCATCGCCGACAGTATCAACAGCATCGGAAGTTTTGGCGGCGAAACCGACCTTAGAAGCAGCATCAGCCGAAGCTGCGGGAGTCGTAATCTCGAAATCAGTTTGCAACGCTGTCGCTTTAATTTTTTTAGTATCTTTATTTGTCTTGGTCATTGTTGTTTAAGCCAGCGTTGGTTGTACACTTTCACATGGGATGTAGAACGGCGCAGCGAAGAGGCCTTTGGTATTTTGACGGTATAAGTTTTGCCGTCTTTATTGGTGAGGACTTTGGCTCGTATCCACGGATTGGCTTCGCGTAGTTGCGCGTAAGTGATGCCGTAGTCCTGTGCCCATGCAGGCCAGTCTTCAACAGCTCCGCTGACCGTTTCTTCGGTATATTCAATAGGTTGGTAAAGCTGGTCGGCACGAAGATCGAACCCGAAAGTGGGGGCATTTTCCATCACTGCTTTCATGGCCATAATGCGGAATACATAACGTGAAGTTTCGTCTGTCAAGTACAAGTCAAAGGATGTATCGACGCCCTGCTTGGACAACTCGCCGGAGATGCGCCCCATACCACCATTATAGGAAGCCATCACGCTTTCCCAATTGCCGTAGCGTGTGTATGCCGATTTGAGGTATCTACACGCGGCAGCCGTGGCCTTTTCCAGATTGTAGCGCTCGTCCACCTCATCGGATACTTCGAGCCCGTATTGGCGAGCCGTTGTCGGAATAAACTGCCAAATTCCGGCTGCTTTAGCTCCGGAATAGGCTCGAGGATTGAGATAACTCTCAACGCACGCCAGATATAAAAGGTCTTCGGGGACACCATTGGCACGCAATATGGGCGCCATTACGGGGAAATACTTGTTGGCTCGCTTGATTGTCAGCAAGGTATTGCCGTGGCCGTATACCAGTGATGTGAGTTCGCGGTCCATACGCTCGAACATATCTTCGCGGTCAAGATCAACTTGGACGCCTGCAAATGTCATAGTCTTAGGCACTTCGGGATTAGGCACCGTGACAAAGGTCGATGCTTTAGCCTTGTGTCGGTGTGTATGCGTATGCTCAGCCGCAGCAGCCGTTATCGGCAACATCGCAAGCGCGGTTACGACAAGTATTGTGTGTATGTTCATATTCTTAATAAGATATTATATCAAAAGCAAATATGCGCCGAAGTACGACTCGGCACATCTGTTTAAAAACTAATGAGCTGCATTATGATACCAAGCCGACGCATTGATGTAATTGACTCCGTTATTCGGCACATGCCGAGTATATATGGATACGAATATATGGAAATGCGCAGCCTGCAAAAGCACTATGTAGCAGGGTTCATTCACCACCGCCTTCGGTAGTACCACCGATGGCACGGCGTGTGTTGATAATGTTTATATCGCCGGATAGATTGTATTTCTTACCATCGGCACCACGAGCGCGTATCACATAAAAATACACGCCGTTGGGCACAAATTTGCCTTTGTATTTTCCGTCCCACCCTTGCGAAGGATGTGTCAGTGTAGCCATCTTTGTACCCCAGCGATTGAATATGTTGCACTCGAAAGATGTAATGGAGGTGTAGCTGACCTTCCAAATGTCATTGACACCATCCTCATTGGCCGGAGAGAAGGCATTGGGACACAGCAGACGCGATGCGCCTATAGATACCTCGTAAGTGTCGCTGTACCATGCGCAAGTACCGGCGGCATTGTCAGCCATAAAGCGGACGTATATTGTGCCTTCTTCGTCAAAGGTGTGAGTCAGTTCCAATTCGCTGTAGCGGTCAAATACATCGCTGAATTCGGGGTCACGACTCATTTGCCATTCGCGGAAAATGGCCGCATCGGATACGGCGGCCTTAAAGGTGATAACCGCCGGGGCACTGCCGCCTAAAGCTCCTCCATCCTGATTTTTTATCTGATTGTCAACATCTTCCTGATCCTGCGTGGCTGAGGTATGCGCTTCCACAGCTATGGCTGTCACCGAAGGCGTGGACACCTGCTGTGCCATATTCCAAGCGCGCAGAAAACGATCTCCCGAGAGCGTCACCTCCGTGTCACACAACGGTGCATCTATATACATAGCGTCAGACAATGCATCAAAGGACTTTGTGATAGTAGTCTGCACGTATGTCTCCGAGGCCTCGTCCCATGACAGCGAACGATACTCTGCCGTGATTTCGCGACTCAGATGCAGAGGGCGTGATGTTGTGCTGTAATAGGTAATAGTCTCGCCCGTACCGACAGCCGCAAGTGCCGTTCGATCGCACGCGGACATCTCGGCATTAATGCCTACGCCCTTCAAATCAAGACGATGACGGTCGTAGTTGACCACCCACCAAGCGTGCAGACGACCTCCGTCATTGACCACAAATCCACTATCGTCCGGTCCTATAGTCCACGTGTATGTAGACCCGTCTCGTTGCACGCCGGTGACTTCCGAGGCGTACGCAATACCGGCTGCACCATAACGCTGCACCTGTACGATATTAGCGGATGCATCTGCAACATAAGATGCCGTAGCCGTACCCGCAGCATTATCTATGACGTATACACCATGGAGATCGGAAGTGGACGCGTCGATGCGCACAGCCGACAGGTTGATATCGCCAAATGAGAGCGTTGTAGCCGCCTGTGCATCGCTGACGCTGCCGCCAAGCAACATCATCGCAATGATTTGTATGGTGATGGTATGCTTCATTTTGTATGCTATATGTGTACTTGTACAAAGTTACGCATTTATCGTCAATCACAAAAATAAAAAATATTCGTACCTTTGCCTCCGAATGGCACGTATCGTACACATCAACACCGTAGCGGACACTTTTACGGGGGTCGGCAGCGTCATAGCCTCCTTAGCCGCATGTCAACGGCGACAAGGGTTCGATGTAAGTATCGCAGCGGGATATGTACGCCCGAAATTCGGAACTTTTGCAGACTACGTTATGTGCGGACGCATACGGCACGCCTTTGCGGCCTTGGAGGCTCGTATGCGCGCCAACGACGGCCGCTTGTGCCGTCGTGCCACAAAGCGTCTGATAAAGTGGCTCGACAGCCTCGGAGATGTCGCAGTACTTCACTTGCACAACATGCACGGATATTATATCAATGTGCCTGCACTTATGGCTTGGGCTTGGCTGCACAAGGTACGCACAGTGGTAACAATGCACGACCATTGGTGGTGTACCGGACGATGTGCCTATATTCCAAGCGGATGCGAAGACGACTGCTATAAATGCAAACACCCGGATATATACCCTGCTACAGAGTTGCATTTCGGAGGCTATGCCTACGAAGAGCGGTTCAGGCGTAATTGTTTTGTTCGCAAGATGGTCGCTTCATCGGCTCTATTTGTTGCTCCGTCTGACACTGTTGCAAAAATCGCACACGACAGGCTTCGCATTCACGTGGACGTTATTCGTAACGGCATAGACGACACCCTGTTCTATCCCACAAAAGAGATACACGCCCCCTCACCCGGGGTACACGTCATTGCTGTTGCCGCCACGTGGACGCCGGTCAAAGGCCCTGACATTCTCCGGTCGGTGGCTTCAGCCTTGCCGGATGGGTGGAAGTTGACAGTCGTGGGCAAAAATGCGCCGATAGGCATCTCGCCGCGAGTCTCTATAAGGAGCGAGGAGACGCCAAACGGAATGGCTGAGTTGTACCGCGATGTAGATGTCCTGCTTAGCACAGCCACAGCCGAAGCCTTTGGAATGACCATCGCTGAAGCTATGGCCTGCGGCATACCCGCCGTGGTCAACAGCTCAACTGCGACAGCCGAACAAATCAAAGACGGCGTCAACGGCTACGCCATAACCATGAATGCCGAACATCCCAAAGCGATAATTGAAGCAATAGGTCGTGCCGCACTATTACGCTCGACGCATTCACTGACAACACTGACTGCCGAGCACATGGCTCGCGAATATGCCAAATTGTACGGACTATGACCTTTCCCGGAATATAAGGACGCTGACCATACCTGCGCCTCATTTCGGTCGGGAAATTGGCTTGACTGATATTGTTCCGGTTTTATAAATTCTTTGTATATTTGCACAAACCAACACCCACAGCACAATGAACAATTTCACATATTACGCACCCACAGCCTACACTTTCGGCAAGGGCGCAGAGAAGCAAGCAGGCGCGCTCAGTGCTCACCATTTAGGCAATAAAGTACTCATCGTTATCGGTGGCGGCAGCGTGCGTCGCAGCGGCTTGCTGGACATCGTGACAGCCTCGCTTACCGAAGCCGGCGTCGCATACGACATTTTGGAAGGCATACGTCCCAATCCCGTAGACGGACCTGTGCGCCGCGGCATCGAGATTGTGCGCAACGGCAATTTCACCGGACTGCTGGCCGTAGGCGGTGGCAGCGTCATCGATACAGCCAAAGCCATAGCATTAGGCGCACTCTATGACGGCGATTTTTGGGACTTCTACTGCGGCAAAACCAAACCCGAGCGTGCCCTACCCGTAGGCGTAGTGCTCACCATACCGGCTGCCGGGAGCGAAGGATCAGGCAATTCGGTAATTACACTCGAGTCGGAGGGGCGCAAAATCTCGTTGCGCACCGACTACGTCATTCGCCCGCGCTTTGCACTGCTCAACCCCGAATGGACATTTACACTACCGCAGCAGCAGACAGCTGCCGGAATCGCGGATATGATGGCGCACATATTCGAACGCTATTTCTCGCCCACGGAAGATGTTGAGGTGACAGACCGCGTGTCCGAAGGCATTTTGCGTGCCATCATGGCCGAAGCGCCCAAAGTCGTGGCCAATCCGAAAGATTATCAGGCACGCGCCAATATCATGTGGTGCGGAACATTGGCACATAACGGAGTCTGCGGTTGCGGCCGCACCGAAGACTGGTCGTCGCACTCCATGGAGCACGAAATATCGGCATTATATGGCGTCACACACGGCGCCGGATTGGCTGTGGTATTCCCGGCCTTCATGACTTATATGGCTATGCATAAGCCTTGGCGCGTCACTCAAATGGCTCGCCGTGTCTTCGATGTAGATATATGCGACGACGTGGCCGCCGCAATGGAAGGCATACATCGTCTACGTGCTTTCTGGAGTTCTCTTGGCCTGCCGCTGACGTTAGGCGACCTTGGCATAGACAATCCGGACATCAACACGATGGTCACCAAGCTGCACCAGAACAAAGGTGCATTGCTCGGTGCATACCTGCCGTTGGACTGCAACGCCACGCGCGAAATCTATCAATTGATGAAATAACAGCAGACGACACAAAACGCCAACGTCACAAACGACGCACATTATGTCCAAAGTTTTGAAAAATATGCGCGTGGTCGCCAACCGACGATTGACACCTACATTGTCGCTACTGACACTCGTGACAGACGACGGAGAAGCGCTGCCTGAAATTGCACCGGGGCAGTTTGTCCAGATTGACATACCCGATAGTAAATCGACTTTTCTGCGCCGCCCCATCTCGATATGCGATGTCACGGGCAATGGCGGCATTGTCTTGATGGTACGCGATGCCGGCGCAGGCACGCACGCGCTATGCCAATGCCGTCCGGATAGTATTCTCAGTGTCTTGCTACCCCTGGGAGGCGGAACATTCCCTACCGATCTGCCGGAATACAGCCGCGTGCTGCTTGTCGGCGGAGGTGTCGGCGTAGCGCCTTTACTGTATTATGCCAAGACACTTGCAGCCAAAGGCATAAGCGTTGAATTTGTCCTTGGCGGACGGTCAATCTCAGACTTACCTATGGCTACGGACTATGCCTCCGTAGCCCCGGTACATATCACTACCGATGACGGTTCGGCCGGCGTACACGGTGTAGTCACTTCGCATCCGAGGTTGGCCGAAGCTCAAGAAGACACTCTTTGGGCCGTATGCGGACCGATGCCGATGATGAAGGCTGTTGCCTCGCTCGCTCGAGACAAGGGCATACGCTGCCTCGTATCGCTCGAAAACACTATGGCTTGCGGCGTAGGCGCCTGTCTCTGCTGCGTCACACCTGACGCCGATGGCAACCACATGTGCGTATGCACCGCCGGCCCGGTATTTGACACAAACACATTAAATTGGAACGAATGATGGCTCTCGACAAAGCATTTATGCCCGACCTGCATACAAACATAGGCGGGCTCACACTTGCCAATCCGGTGATGACAGCCTCCGGCACTTTCGGTTATGGATTCGAGTATGCGGACATAGTCGACACATCGCGTCTTGGCGCCATCATCGTAAAGGGCACAACCATAACCGCGCGTAACGGCAATGCTTACCCGCGTATGGCCGAGACACCCTCGGGGATGTTGAATGCCGTAGGTCTGCAAAACAAGGGCGTAGACTTCTTTGTACGCCATATTTACCCCGGTGTACGCACCCTCAGTTCACCGATTATTGTAAATGTCTCGGGTGCAACCATAGATGATTACGTAGCAGTCTGTCAACAGCTTGCGCCACTGGAAGGCATCGCTGCCGTAGAGGTCAACATCTCGTGTCCCAACGTGCGTCAGGGCGGAATGGCCTTTGGCACTACGTGCGAAGGAGCGGCGGCCGTCACCGCTGCCGTACGCCGTGCATGGCCCCGCACACTCATCGTCAAGCTATCACCCAACGTCACGGATATCACAGAAATAGCGCGTGCCGTTGAAGCCGAAGGCGCCGACAGTGTCTCGCTCACCAACACCTTTCTGGGCATGGCCATAGACGTGGAACATCGCCGTCCGATATTATCTACCATTACCGGCGGACTCTCCGGCCCGGCTATACGCCCGATAGCATTGCGTATGGTCTGGCAAACGGCACATGCTGTCAAGATTCCCGTAATAGGAATCGGTGGCATCGACAGTGCCGATGCAGCTTTGCAGTTTATTATGGCCGGTGCCGCAGCAGTGGAAGTCGGTACAGCCAATTTCACCGACCCGTCAGCAACGATGCACATTTTGGATGGCATAACCGAATATATGTGTCGTCACGGCATTGCCTCGCTTGCCGAAATACGCGGCATCATCTAAATCTTAACGGCCGACATCCGAGCCACACAATATTCGAGGCCGCTGCTTTACATTCCGGCACAGAAACTGCCGCATCATCGTGGCGCAGACAAATCTTAAGAAACAATATACTCCTTAGCTCCGTCGTATCAAATCTAAGCATCATCTCATTTCCTGACTTTATCACTCAAAAAAAGCCCGATGCTATTTTGTTTTAATAGTCAATGA
>ERZ808240.81-NODE-81-length-120847-cov-8.801485_pt1 | contig 120847 bp, 90 predicted proteins | sample MGYA00521084_ERZ808240 | MGnify/ENA primary metagenome ERZ808240 (study PRJEB31516, sample SAMN03275571) | gut metagenome | biome: mammalia-associated habitat; material: feces | host: Papio cynocephalus | place: Kenya | collected 2012-08-06 ...
AAAGTGTCCCCTATACCTCCTTCTCTTCCTTTACACAAACTTTATGTTACTCCCAATTGGGGAAAACGGATGAGGATTTCAAGCTTCAGTTTTGTAAGTCGAAAAGAAGATAAAAATTAAAATAATTTAAAGAAAGAAATAATAATAGTAATAATAAGGGGCTGTGGATTGTGGGAAACGCGGGCAAAATGAAAATCATGTTTATTTTGACTTTTTAAAATTTTCCGATAGTCATCGGCTTTTTTCAAAATCAATTCGTGGGATATTTATTTTGATGTTGAAAAAGACTTATTCACAAATCCAGTGTTTTTCTGTTATTAGACTATGGATAGATGTAGTTATCCATGTGGATAACTTTGTTCGCTTCTTTTTGTGGAGTCTTATCTTTGTTTATCGGATAGGAGGAAAAGGCATAAAAAAGACCCTGCCTGATGGCAGGGTGAAGTCATTTGACGGAATTCATGATTCTTTTGGTCAGTTCGTCTACGGCTTTCTTGACTAGTCCGTCTGCTTTGTATAGTCCGGAAATCTTCTGGACGTTGGCAAGTACGGTAGAGTGATCCTTGCCAAAGGCTTTCCCGATTTCCTGATAAGGCATAGTCAGAATCTGACGGCTCAGGTACATGGCAATCTGTCTTGCCAGGGCAATCTGCGAGGTTCGCACCTTCGATTTGAGCTGACTTGGTGTGAGATTATAGTATTCGCTGACCGTATCAATGATGTGATCGACGTCTACTTTGCCTTTCTTGGCTTTTCTTACTTCGTCATCCTGGAAGACCTGTTTGGTGAATAGTAGCGTGATTTTTCCTTCTGGCTTTTGGTTTGTGATTCCGAAGATGAGTCGAGTGAAGGCACCATTGAGTACTCGGACATTATTGGAATAGTTCAGTGCAAGGTAATCAAGCACTTCTGGTTCGAATATGTCTAAGGAGAGATTGTTGACTTTGATTTTCATCTTGAGGATTTCGACGAGTGTTTCTTGGTCCGGAGATTTGATATCGACGGTAAGTCCACCATCGAAGCGGGAGACAAGACGGTCCTGGAGACCTTTTAGGTCATCCGGGGCTTTATCGGAAGTGAGGACAATCTGCTTGTTATTTTGGGTTAAAAGGTTGAAAACGTTGAAAAACATCAGCTGAGTGTCTTCTTTGTCCTTTAATAGCTGGACATCATCGACGAGTAGAACATCGATGGTTGAGAAGAAATCTTTAAGGTTTTCGCTATCTTTTCTTCCTTTGATGTATTTTACGAATTCTTCGATGAAATCATCGGCAGAGATGTAGAGGACATTGCTGTCCGGGTGTTGATTGAGGTATTCGTTTCCGATGCTTTGAAGCAGATGGGTTTTTCCGAGTCCGGATTTTGAATAAATGAAGATTGGATTGTATTGGGCCGGATTGTTCACGGCAGCCCAAGCAGCTTGGGTAGCCATGCGGTTGGAATCCCCGATGACGAAATTGTCGAAGGTGAATGAACTGGAAATATGGCAGTTCTTGAAGAAGGAGGCGTCGGCTTTTTCGATGGCCTCTTTTTTCTGTCTGAAGGATGTGAGATCCGAGATTTCCACCTCATAGGATTTTTCGGTTACATCATAGAGAGCTTGTTTGATTCTGGGGAGGTAGGCCGCCTTGATCATGATGGCATAGCTTTCGGAATCGGCAACGAAGATTGCTCTTCCGTTTGCCAAACTTTTAAGTTCGAAGTTCGAACCGAACAGCGATTCGAACTGTCGTGCATTCATGTTCTCGCTTATTTTTTCTAGCACAGCTTTTGAAATGTCGGAGATTTGTCTTTCGGAAGCTATTGTTTTCATATCGTAATCCTCTTTTAGCTTAACCATTATAGCTATCTCATGAGCAAGTGAAAAGAGCAGTTGTCCGCAGCAGAAGCAATGAGGGGGAAGAAATCGGCAACTATATCTACTAAAGTAGATAATAGAGTTATCCACTTATCCACAACTGGTAAATAGTGGATAAAATGTGGCTAAATACGTGGTGGATAACGCAAATGTTGATATGTGGACAACTATCAACATTCAAATTGATTATCCACAACGAAAAAATTCGATAGTTACGGGCTTTTTTATATGTTATCAACAGCCTAAAACTAGCTTATCAACACCATGTTGATAACAACATTTCCGGTGGATAAGTGGTTGATAACCCATAAAAGTTATCAACAACAGCCTTTATTTAACCACAAAGAAATTTAGGAGTTCTTAACCGGATATCCCCAGGAAATTCAGCTTTGCTTTTGCTTGGCCAAACACTTTGACTTTGACGGATTTTCAATCATAAAAAAATTTTTTGAAACCGCTTGGCTTCTCTATTTTTCTTATACAAATATTTAATTTTTTGCATGAAAAAAGCCTCTTTGATTTTGCTTAAAGAGGCTTTTATGAATATTAATCAACGTCCCAATTGGTGACTTTTTTACCTTCTGAATCGGTGAATGAACCGGTGCAAATCATAATAAGATCAACCAATGAACCGATGCCGAATATGCCGCATGTGAGGAGCCAGAGGATTCCTGTTCCTATCTTTCCTACGTAGAATCTATGGATTCCTAAAGCACCGACGAAGATGCAGAGAAGCAGTGTTGCCAGTCTGCTTTTTTCGGATTCATTCCGGTTGATATGGATGGTTCGAGTGATGTCGTCTGTACTTCCGTAGCTTGTATCATATACTCTTGCTCCGCAATTCGGGCAGTAGAGATCTTTGTCTTTTAATTGTTTTCCGCATCTTGGACAGTATCCCATTTTGTGTTTCTCCTTGGTTTGTTTTCTTGCTCTATTCTACCAAAAATTTAGATGAATGAATAGATTGATTGGCTTCATAATCCGAAACAAAAAAAGAGGTGCGTTAAGGCACCTCTGGAATTACTTAGAACGTGATTTCGTATTGGAAGGATTCTCCGTTATCGAAGCTAGTTCCGTTTGGGAAGGAATTGGAATAGCTGCTCATAGTGAAGACTTTTCCGGATGTAAATAGAGTATTGGTATTTGCCTGATTGATCTGACTGAGCTTTCTCTTGTCGGCAGAGATGATACGTATTTCGTCATAGGCATCGAACTTTTTGCTGACTCCATATCGCTGGGATTCAGCTCTAGATCCGGACTCACTGTTGCAGATAAACTGTACCAATGGTTTTGATGTAGTCAGAATCTCATCTGGATCCGCGAATAGGTTTATGGTGACGTCGTCGAGATTGTCTTCGTCCATGCCGATGAAACGACTAGAATAGGCAAGTCTATTGTCAATATGAAGCATGCGGATTCCTTTCCCTCGGATGTGGTTCACCTCATAGCAGTCATAGTCTTTGGAATTGAGATCGTCGTCTGTGTAGTATTCCAACACGATGTATTCATCGAACATGTTGAATAGGACTTTTCCTTCGCTGTTTGTCTTGAATGTTTTGTTATTGTAGGGGATGACGATCAGCTGGTCTTTCTTTGCCTGGGATGCCACAATGGATAATTTTGAAGTGTCATAGACAATATATGGCGTTACCCAACCAAAGAGCATCTTAGTATAGAGATCATGGTCATTGCTGTTATAGGACATGGTCAAAGCTTTTCCTGTCGGGTCATAATAGGTTGAAGAGGCATTATAGGAATAATAATCTGTTGCTCCTAGCATATGTCCGGTTTCATGAATCAATACGTGGGCATCGCAGTCCTTGTTTGCATAGTTTTCATTTGACATCATGAATCCGTCGTTGAGGAAGTCGATTCCCGCCCATCCGAAGTTGTTGACGACTGGAGACTGTACGTTTCCGGTGTTTCCTGTAGAATAGGAGAATGCCCAATAAGCTCCATCACCATTAGAAGCAGAGAGATAAATCATCCACATACCATCGATTAAACCATCGTTATCGGAATCGAACTCGGTGAGGTCATATCCTAAGTCATCTGTTGCCCAACGGGTGATGCTGTTTGCGATTTCGACTGTTGAGGTTTCTGTCAAGGAATTCTTGGAAGAGAACTTTGGAATTTCTTTTTTCAAGTCGAAGAAGTCTGTGACGACTCCGGTGATATCTAATTGGCCATAACTAGAACGATAATAGTAAGAATGCAGTGATTCGAAGTATAAAGAGGAACTGGTACCGAAGAAGGCATTTTGAATTAAATCAAGATTTTCAGCTGTTGCCTTGCTTTCGTCTCCTGGAATGATGATTGGGACGATAAGGAACGGGACTTTTCCAGTTGAGGGGGTATAGGACCAATTGATGTAATTCTTTCTACCATAGGTTTGAATGTTGAATGACGCGTCAACTTCGTCTGGCGTATAGTACCCTGGATTCTTTGATTTAGGCTGTGTGGTGCTCTTTGTTTCGGTTGAGGTGTTTTTGATGGATACAGAATAGCTATCCGTTTCTGAGGTTGTACTAGTTATCGTTTTGTCTACATATTGGATTGGGGACTTACTATCGTCTTTGACATAAATTTTGTAATTTACGCTAGACACCTCATTTCCTACCCATCCGCCGGGCTTATACGAAAGAACAACATTGTATAGACCGGTATGCGTAAATGTGATTTCTTTTCCGGATACATCTTCGCCATCTAATTGAACAAGAAGATCACTTTCCTCGAGAATCTCGTCATATCTTCTTGTCTTTTTATTGTTGTTTTTGTAAGAGGTTTTCAAACGAATGAGGAAGCCAGACAAATCGATTTTGGAAGGTGTCGAAAAGCTATAAATGTCTTTGGTCGGTGTATGAATCATGCTTAATTTCTGAACGAAGTCCGTGGATTGAAGTATGGTAATGTTGAAAGATTGAGTTTCATACCCGTCTTTTACAATATTGATTTTATATGTTCCGGCATTTTTTAAAAGAAGATCATCATTCTTTAAAAGAGAACCGTCTTCATCAAAATGTAATTCAAAGTCTTCGATTAATGCGCCATTTTCATCTTTTACATATAATCCGTTTTCTTTGAATTTATCATACATAGAATATGAAACGGTTGAAGGGGCTGAAAATGTATACTTTTTTAATTCTACATGTGATATTGACGGAGTCGTCTTGATAGAAGCTGTGGGCGAAACCGAAACATCAGACTTGGATGTCGATGGCGAACAGGACGTCATCAATAAAAGAGATAATACAATGAATAATGTGTGTTTTTTCATAATTTAATTATAAAAATATCTTTTGAAATATAAAACAAAAAATATGAGAATCAGTAAAATGAATTGAAGGAAATCGGTTACTTCTGTTGGAATGGTATAGTTTTGGCATTATAATTGTCTTATGAAAAAGACAAAAAAAATAAAAAATCCAGAACATATTTCATCTTTTTACAAAGCAGAAATTGGTACACTTGTTTTAATTTCGATATTCGGAATTATTTACAATGTAGGAATGCTTGCTAATCCGGTTTTTCAAGGAACACTGCTTGATTTAATACAACTTGAAAATTTTAGAAATGATATATCAATTCTTTATAAAACAATTTTTGTATATTTTGCAACAATTGTTTTTGTTCAAGTGATTAGGATGCTTAAACGATTCTTTACAAGAAAATTCGCCTATGATACGTCATTCAATATGCGGCGCATTGTTTATAATAATATTCTAAATCAAACAGAAAATGAATTGACCAATCAAAAAATAGGTACGTTGATTTCACGAGTGACTTCCGATATTGACAAAGCAGTTGAAGGAATGAGAAAACTTGTAACTGAGATTTTTGATACTGTTCTTTTATTTGTCGTCTATCTGATTTACTTATTCTGCTTTGATATAAAGATTACATTGCTTTCGGTGATTTCAGTGATTTTAGGTATTTTGCTTTCTTTTGCGTTTAGAAAACTGAATTTCAAATATTCCTCACTTGCACGAAAGGAAAATGCAAAACTTAGCTCTAAGACTTTTGATTTATTCGATCATGCCCTTCTATATCGAATCAACGGGTGCGATACGGAGAATTTGAATGAGTATGATAAGACACTTGGAGATTATGAAAAATATAATTTTTTATCTTTGTTTGTGACGGATACGATGATTCCTTTGTCTACCATTGTTGCTCTTATAGGATTGATTCCACTGGTGTTTATTGGGACCGGTTATGTACTTGAATCTAAATCTTTATCCTTCGTGATTCTTGGTTCAGGACAAAACGTATGGACTTCTGGTGTTTTTGTCAATTACCTTACAGCGTTTGTTCTACTATGCAATAAGACAGGACATACAGCGAAATTGTTTTCCTCTGTTCAAAGTGGAATCGCATCTTGGCGACGTATACAACCCTATATTCATGAGTACAAAGATTATCCGAAAGGAACTGAATCCTATTCTTCTTCTCAGGCTCTTGTTTTTCATGAGTATTCTTTAAATGTGTTTGGCAGGAATCTGATTCAAGGACTGAATCTGACTATGGATAAAGGACAAATCATCGGAATTACGGGTGTGATTTCCAGCGGAAAAACCGCTTTGGCTAAATCCTTGATGAAATATATTCCATATGGAGGAAATGTTTTACTGTTCGGAAGAAAATTATCTTCTTATTCTAGTGAAGATATTGCAAAAAACATTTCTTATATGGGACATAAAAGTCATCTTTTCACAGATACGATAAAGAATAATATTTCTTTAGGAGATGACAAGGATGTTCTTCCATATTTAAAGGCTGTTTCCTTCTACGCAGATATGGAGTGCATGCCGGAAAGAGAAAACAGCATTGTCGGAAATGAGGGAGTACGATTAAGCGGAGGACAACAGCAACGTATTGCTCTTGCCAGGACTCTATATCATGAAAGAAATATCGTCATCCTTGATGATCCTTTCAGCAATGTTGATCAGAAGACGGAATATGAGATCATGAGCAATCTCAATAAATGGAAAGAGAAGAGCCTTGTGATTTTGATTTCTCATCGTCTTTCATCCTTTAAGACTTTAGACGGCATTCTTGTCCTTCATGGAGATTCAACTTTTGATTACGGAACCCATGAGGAACTTCTCGAAAGGAATTCAGTTTATCGAAAGCTGTGGCAGATGCAGGTTGAAGCAAAAGAGGTGGAATATGAAAAATAAATTTACCATATTTGGTTTCTTTGCTAAAGAACTGAAAAAGAATTGGCTGCCCTTTGTCTTTCTTGTATGTTCTGTTATTGGAATTGCTTTAGCTTCGATTATGCCATCTCTTGTCTTGAAAAGAATCATCGATAATCTTCTTGATCCGATTGAATCTGTAGCCTCAGCTAAGGTTCAGAATCTTATCTTTTGGACATTTCTTTATTTTCTTGGATATTTTTTGATGTATGGATTTACGATTCTAGAAAATTATTTGGTCGATAATCTTGGTCAAAAAATGATTCATTCTATTCGTTATGGGATGATGGAGAAATCTCATCATCTGAAGTCTGGAATTTTCAGGCACAATGGAACTGGTGTTATGACAAGCAGGGTCATGGATGATGTTCTGTCTATTGAGAACTTGTTTACGGATGGACTTGTTTCCTTGATGGTTTCTTTATTTAAGATTCTTTCAGTTTTCGTCTCTGTTTTTGTTTTCAGTTGGCTTTTAGGCGTTGTTCTACTTATTTGTACACCGATTGTGTTCGCTACCACGAATTTTTTTAAGAAAAGATTATTGCAACATCAACTGAAATCCAGAAAAATCAGTAATATGGAGACGAACAATGTGTCGGAATCTATCGATAATATCGAAGTTCTGATGAACTTGGAAAAGAAGAAATACAGGGAGGATCAGTTCATAGAACTTTTGGAAAAAGAAAAAGGAGAAAAGAAAAAGACCTCTTATTTTGATGCGACTTTCTCTCCGATTGTGATGTCTTTGAGAGCTCTTGTGATTTCTGTAGTGACCTTTATTGTAGCTTCTACTATCTTGCATTCTACGACAGTTGCCGGTTTGTCTGCGGGGACTTTTGCCGCTAGTATTACATTGATTAGCAATATCTTCTCTCCGATTCAGGAACTTGGTCAGGAGATTCAGACAATGCAGGAAGGAATAAGTGGAATCAAGCGGGTCGAAGATTATATGAATATTGAGGAGGAGAATAAGAAAAATCCAGCATATACTTCTTCTCTGATATTATCGAATAAGAACGAAAAAGACATCATCAGATTTAAAGACGTTTCTTTTCATTATGATGATGGTGATGAAATGATCTATGATCATGCCGATTTGAGCATAGGTACATACGATAAAGTTTCATTGATCGGCAGAACTGGTGTGGGTAAGACGACGCTTTTCTATCTTCTTCTTTCGATTCTAACGCCGACTGGAGGGATGATAGAAGTTAATGGATTCGATGTTTCCAAGATTCCGAATGAAGAAAAAAGAAAAATATTCGGATATGTACAACAAGGTTTTGAACCTGTCGAAGGTACAATTATTGATCAAGTGACTTTAAGAGACAAATCGGTTTCGATTGATTTGGTTCATAAAGTAATGAGGGAGGTGTTTTTGGATGATTATGTGATGAACAAAAACAAGGAAGGGTATGAAGCGACATTCAGGGAAGAGGATTTTTCCAGAGGACAACTCCAGCTTCTTTCTTTGGCCCGCGCTCTTGTTTTTGATCCACCGATTCTCCTTTTGGATGAAATTTCAGCAAATCTGGATAGTGAAACTGAAAAAAATTTGATTACAGCATTGGAAAACGTTGGCAGGAAGAAAACAATCTTAACGATTTCGCACAGACTGTCAGATCAATTGGGATTTCGTACCGTTGTTGAAGTAAAAGACGGTAAATTGATTCGCAAAGACTAGAAAACGGATTCTGTCGGAGCGATGATAAGAAGCCTTCCTTTTTCTACAGACACAGATCCTAATTTTTCTTTATGAACTAAAAATTCGTTTGAAATTCCTAAGGGAACCGAAGAAGTCAAAATTGCGTGATTTAGGTTGTATTTCATATTGGAGATTGAGACATTCATACATTCAGGAGTATAAGAGAAAATAGAGACCATACCTTGTACGTTTTTCTTGAATTGATATGATTCGTTATCCAACATAAATACTGTTTTCGACATATCTTCTGAATAGAGATATCCGTTTATTTTCCTATCTTTTAGATAACTGAGAATCTGTATGTTTCCGATTGTATGTTCGATTTTCCCACCTAAGCATCCCATAAAATGAATTTCTTCATAACCATGCTGGAGCAAATATTTTACGGCATAGAATGTATCAGTATCATCTTTGATTGGATTCAGCTGTTTGATGGATTTCGGATTCTGAATCAAGTGAGTGTCCAGTGTATCGAAATCTCCGATTAGCATATCGGGTTCGATGTTTTCTTTTATCAGCTCTTTGTATCCTCCGTCTGCTGCGATGATAAAATCATACTGGTGCTTTTTTAGACTCTCGGATGCTATGATTTTTGCTGCTCCGACAATGAGTGCTTTCTTCATAAGATAATACCTGCGAGTTTGAATCCTTTCTTTTCTGCGTCTTTATAATCTTGGATTTGTTTTTCTTTGTTTCCTGTTTCCATGTCGATGGTTATCATTCCGTAATACCCTTCTTTTATGTTGTTATCTGCTGCCTTTTTATAATAGGCATATGCCTTTTTTAGATCCTTTTCATAGATGGTCCCAGTGTGGTGCAACTTTGCGTATTCTAGATATGCATAGGGATATTTATAAAGAAGAGATAGATTCAGATATTTTCTCTTTTCGATTTCCTTTTCAGAAATTAGATAGAGGTAAAAATACGCAATGGTGTTTCCTTCGTTTAAAGCTTTGTTGCATTGGTTGAAGGCTTCATCTTTGCTGATTGAGAATGGATAAGAGTCTGGATTTAGGTAAGTTTTTACCATATAAAGATGGTTGATTCCGCAAAAATTGTCGGATGTCAAAAGAACTCTTTTGATATCTTCGAGTCTTTCTGTCGATGTGAACGGGTCTCTGCTGGATAGGATAAGGTTTCTGAGCAGTTCTTTCGGAGTCAGTTTCTTTTCCATGGTCATATTATTTTACTATCTTTTTGAATTTAAAGGAAATAAGACAAATGGGAAGATTGGGGTGGAAAAATACCCGTTTCAATTCTGTATTGTCAATGCTAAAATATGTTGTATTTTGATATTGGGAAAAACAAACATGGAAACAATTGTTGTCAGAGCTTTTGCCAAAATAAATCTGGCTATTGATGTTGTCGGAAAAAGAGACGATGGCTATCATTTGGTCGATATGGTGACGATTCCTTTGAAACTTCATGATTCTGTGGAAATTCAAGCACAGCAGAATGGCGGAGATACCTTTTTGTATTGCGATGATCCGTCATTGGTATGTGATGAAAGTAATCTTGCTTATAAGGCACTGAATTTGGTTCAGAATAATTTTGATGTCAAAGGTGCCTATACTATTTTCATTTATAAAAAAATACCGGTTGAGGCAGGATTAGGTGGAGGAAGTGCGGATGCGGCTGCTGTGATCCGCGCATTGGCAAGATACATTCCAGAGGAACAGAAAGAGAAAGAAAAGAAAATCATGTCTCTTTCAACGAAAATCGGAGCAGATGTTCCTTTCTGTCTCGTCAATAAACCATGTAGAGTGAACGGCATCGGAGAAAAACTCACTCCAATTAAAGTTGCTTATCCTTATCATGTGCTGATTGTAAAACCGAATCTTGGTCTTTCAACGAAGTCGGTCTATGAAGCTTATGATCGCATCCAGGATGAAATTTCTCATCCCAATATCGATCAGCTTCTTGTCGGTTTGGAGAAAGGTGATGAAGAGTTGATCAAGCATAATATGGCAAATGTACTTTCTGCGCCAGCAATCAAAGCTCTCCCTTTGATTGCCGATCTGCTTGAGGAGATGCAGATGATGAATTTTCCTTTGTCTGGAATGTCTGGAACCGGTAGTGCCTGCTTCGCTTTAAGTAAAGACAAACACCTTCTTGAGAGAGCAGCACATGTTTTTGAAAAGGAAGGTAATCTTACTTATCTTACGGAATTTAATCTTCTTTGATGAAATAGAATCTTTTTCTAACAATGAAAGAATTGTTTGAAAACCCTTTCTGAAGTGGCTTTTAATAATTTCGTGTCTTATAATATATTGTAAATATTTTGGAGGAAATGTATGAAGCTTGCTGACAATGCTGTCCTATACGCCCTCAGTGCTAACCATGATTTAGCAGAAAAAGTTGCATCCGAATTAGGTACGAAGCTGTCTCCGGTACGTTTGGAACACTTCCCAAGCGGCGAAATTCTTGCTTGTCCGGAAGAGTGCGTTCGTGGAAAGAAAGTCTACATTATTCAGTCCACATGTCCGCCGGTCAATGAAAACCTTATGGAAGTTTTGATTTTCATCGATGCCCTGAAAAGAGCTTCTGTTAAAGAAATCAATGTCATCGTTCCGTATTTCGGATATGCTAGACAGGACAGAAAATCCAAGCCGAGAGAACCTATTTCTTCAAAGCTTGTTGCTGATTTGTTTGTCGCTGCCGGTGCAAACCGTATCCTTACTATCGATCTTCATGCTACCCAACTTCAGGGATTCTTCTCCTGCCTTGAAGATGATCTTTCTGCCATTCCTCTTTTAGGATATACCATCAAACATGATGATACTGTTGATAAGAAAAATCTTGTCTGTGTCTCTCCAGATCATGGCGGTGTTGTCCGTGTCAGAAGAATTGCAGAAATCCTTCATACACCTATTGCCATCATTGATAAGAGAAGAAACGAGAAGAGAGTTGCTGAAGTCATGAATATCATCGGAGACGTCAAGGGTAAAGAGTGCTTGATTGTCGATGATATGATGGATACCTGCGGAACTGCTGTTGCCGCAGTCAAGGCTTTGAGAGATGCCGGTGCAACCAAGGTCATGATGGCCTGTTCTCATCCTGTTTTCTCTGATCCTGCTTATGATAGACTCAGTAACGGTTATCCGTTCGATCATCTTTGGGTAACGGATTCCATTCCGCTCAGAGGAAAGTTTATTGATGACAAAAAGCTTAACATAACCGTCTGCTCCTTAGCTAAGATGCTTGCTACTGCTATCTATTCCATCCACAACGAGCAGTCTGTCTCGATGTCTTATTCTTACTACTACGAGAAGTAACCATCAGTAATAAAGTAAAAAAGCTTACAAGATTTTGGCCTTGTAAGCTTTTTTGGTTGTGACGTATTATCAACAATAAATTTCAATCATTTTTTTGGGTACTATCACCTTGTTTCTTCGTTGTAGGAATTCTGTTATTCTAAATTGCAGAAAAAATAGCAAAGGAAAAGTAAGAACGGCCAGTGTTTTTTTATGATCGGAATCCTCCATTTTCGTGATGCATGACGAAAACATTTCTGTCGGCTTTCTTTTTTTATCGGCATTGATTGGAAAAGATTATAAGCCAATGTTCCGGATCTATATGTCTCTTGATAGGAATTACCGGAAATTCATTTGTATTCAAAAGGGAATGATTTCTGCAGTTATCAAACCGGAAGTCTCGTAGTGCAAAACTTATATAGAAAGAATGAGAATATATAATTGACTGACAAAAAAAGCAACCTCATTTTATTGAGGTTGCTTGAATGATCGGTGGTTAAGCAGCTTTTGCTTCTTTGACTTTCCCTTTTCCAAGGAAGGAAGCGACGGTAAAGAGAACAAAGGAGACAAGATAGAATGCAATACCGACAATGCTTGTCGTGGCTGCATCAATCTGCTTCTGAGGATGATTGACAGGAATGAGCATTTCGCCGACGACTTCTTCTTTGTCCAAGACGAAGAAGACGAATGCTAATACGAATAGAGCTGCAAGAACAAAGAACACGATAGAGTCGTATTTTTCGATTTTATCTTCGAGGAAGATAAAGGCGATTGTGATTACAGCAAAGAGAATGGTTCCTAAGATTACGTATGCGTTCGGAGCATCTCCGACAAAGTATCCGGTTGTAGAAACAACGATGTAGAGGATAAGTCCGATTAAAGAGAGAAGAACGGAAGATAACAAGAGGAGGTTTCTTTTCGTTAAGAGATTTTTCAACATTTTACTTTTCCTCCTTCTTGACGAAAGTGAAGATGATGGTCAGGATAGCAAATCCGGCAGTCAGAATGCTGGTTGCGATGATGCAGGCTTTGTAGGTTGTTCTCCACCAGGTGTTGAGCTTGATCTGATAGGCTTTGTAATTGGAGTTGACACCGTTCAAGGCGTTGGAATTGGCCAAAGAAAAGAGGATGTATTTGATGTTTTGATGGATGGCCTGGGCCATAGCTTTGTCTTTGGTGAGGCTTGCTGCGTTCCAATAATCGAGAGACGGTTTTCCGAATCCGCAGAAAGCGACAGTTCCGGCAAGGATAGATTCCTTTGGAGCAGCCTTTAAGCTGACTCCGGTGAAGTCTGTTACGGAGTATCCGGTGAATCCCCATTCGTCTCTTAAGATGGTCTGCTGGACGGCATAGTTTGCAGAACTTGCGACTGCGCCGATACGGTTGTAGGAGGTCATGACGCCCAAAGCACCGAGCTTATAGGTATCTTTCTTGCTTTCATCGTTGTAGAAACTGGCCGGTTTTCCTTTGCAGGTGAACATGGCATTGAGGTTTCTGAGTTCGAGTTCACGTGCCTTCTGTTCATTTTCGAAGACAGCAATACCGGAACGGTTGATTTCCTGATCGTTGAATGCAGCATGCTTGATGTTGACAAGGCAGCCTTTGGACTGGGCACCCTGGACAACAGCAGAGCCGATATATCCAGAAAGAACCGGGTCTTCGGAATAGTATTCGCCGCCACGGCCGTTATATCCGTTTCTGTGGAGGTTTCCGCCAGGACCGATGATGATCGGAAGGTTGAGAAGAAGGGATGTTTCTCCGATGATGATTTCACCGTTTTCATAGGCAAGTTCCTTGTTGAAGGAATAGGCAAGATTCTGCGGAGCAGGAGCAGTTCTTGTTCCCATGTAGGTGTTTTCGCTGACTTTGGCTTCGTCTGTATCTGTGAAGGCCTGTCCTTGATAGGAGGCTTCGTTCAGATAGTGGGTATCGGAGCCGCCCGGGCCGTCATCTGCCTTGTTTCCGCTGTATCCGACGGATTCGATCTTCTGGATGTTGTGAAAAGCATTGGAAGCAAAGTCGAGGAATTCGTCGACAGTGACCTTGTTGGCGAGTTCATCGTATCTTGGATCGTCAAAGGAAGCACCCTTGAGATCGGCAAGAGTCAATGTGGATGTCGTGTCGCCGAACTTGATGTCAGAAGTATCTTCGTCTGTCTTGAGCTGGATGAAATCGTTCTTCAGAAGTTCTTTGAGCCTTCCGTCTGCGGTAAGTCCTTCATAGGATTTCGGGAAGGTTTCATTCCAATTGGAACGAGAGAAGTAGGTAACGGTGTTAGGCTTGAAGGCGTTGAGATCCATGGCGTAATCGCCATCGGTGAGTTGGTTGGTGATTTCTTTTCCGGTTTCGGAATAGGCGAATGTGGAAGTGTCGAAATCATCCCAGGTCCAACTGTAGGTGAGGTCCTTGTTTCCGTTCTTGTCCATTCCGTTTTCGGTGGTCTTTCCCTGACTTGCAAGAATGTTGTTCAGGGCATCATGGGCATTGTCGCCTAAACTGAATGTATAAGTTCCGTTGTCGAGAATCCAGGTCTTGGCTTTGGTGTAATCATAGGAAGCGATATTCTGAAGATCAACATGCATTTCGATGGTCTGGGATTCTCCTTTGGAGAGAAGCTTTGTCTTTTCGAAATCCATGAGCTGGATAGAAGACTTTTCGACTTTGTTGGTCTTATCGTAATCTGTATACGGAGACTGGGCATAGAGTTGGACGGATTTCTTTCCTGCGACATCTCCTGTGTTGGTTACCGTTACTTTTACGAGTGCGGTCTTCTTGTTTCCGTCGATGGTGACGCTATCCAATTTCTCTTCGAAGGTCGTATAGCTAAGACCATATCCGAATGGATAGGTGACTTCGTTTGTATAATTCCAGGTTCCGTTTGTTGTTCCGATAGTGGAATCGTCTTTGGTCCAGGTTCCGGCTTTGGCGGTTTTGGCATCTTCGTTTCCGTTGACGATGTCATTATATCTGGTTTCATAGTAACGATATCCCTGATAGATGCCTTCTGCTTCTACCAAATAGGAATTGACGTTTTCCGCAGCTTCGAACTCGGATGCATTTGCCCACGGAATGTTTCCGAAGGACTGCATGCTTGGATTGGCTTGATTGTTGGAAACAAACACATCGCCTAAGCTTGCTGAAGGAGAGACGGTACCATTTAAGACATCGGCAACAGCATAGAAGCCATAGGCTCCCGGATAACCGATCCACATGATGGCATCAATATCCGGATCGTCTCTGAGTTCCTTGATTTCCATGGTAGTGACGGAATTGACAAGGACGATGACTTTCTTGAAATTATCTTTGGCAAGTTTGATGATTTCACGTTCCTCTTCGGAGAGGCCCATGATGTTTCCGGTCGTGCATTCTGGATTGGCTCCGGCAACATATTCTTTGCTTTCTCCGCCAGGACGTCCGACTACGACGATGGCCGCATCATTGTAGGAAGAGAAATCTTCTTTGTAATTCGGATTGATGCTGGCAAGTTCGGAAGGAGAGAGCTCACTCACTTCGTTGGTCTTGGCAAAATCCGTGTATTCCGGAGGCGTTGCACCGAAACCTTTTCCTCCCCATGTCTTATCGCTGAAATAAGTCTTATAGGTGTTGAGCATGCTTGGATTGAGCTGGAATCCACTCTTTTCGAATGCTTCGTAGATCTTGTTTCCGTTGTCTACGGTGTTCTTATCGGCAATGGATCCTCCGGAATTTCCATAAATGGCTGCATAGGAGCGAAGTCCAAGCAAAGTAACTTTGCTGGTTTTGCTGATCGGAAGTGCGTTATCTTCGTTCTTAAGAAGAGCAAAAGTTTCCTGCGCTTCACGGATGGAATATTCCTTGTATCCTTCGACGGCTTCTTTGGTTGATTTGAATTTCCCTTTGTAGTTCCAAGGGTCGGTTTGGTCGGCATCGCTGATTTTTTCATATTCCGTTTTGCTAGACACAGTACCGAAGACTTGGTCCATCTGACTGGAATATTTTTCCAGCAATGTGCTTGCGGTAATACTGGAAGCTAAAAGGAATGTGCTGACGACGGTCAATCCACGAAATAATTTGGTGTTCATGACTGAGTATCCTTTCTTTCGAAGCTTTGGCTTCGATATTAAAAGAATACTCAAATGCGATGAAAGCGCTTATTCATTTGACACGCTTTGATGGGTTTTGTGACACGTTTGGTAAGGTTCCGCTCTCCGGAATCGGTATGGCGATATTGAGAAAATAGATGTTGTCTTCTTGTTTCATATTGATCGTTCCGTGGTATTTTTCAACGATATAGCGGATGGATTTGCTTCCGTATCCGTGATTGATGTTATCTTTCTTCTTTGAAATCGGAAGTCCGTTTACGCCAAAGGAAATGAGTTTGTGGCAGTAATTCTCTTCTTGAATTAAGACGAGACCGTTTTGGCTAAATGTCTTAAGCTTGATGAGTCTGTAGTCATCTTTTTCTTCTTTGGCAGCTTCGATTGCGTTATCTAGGATATTTCCATATAAGGACGTGATATCGCTCTTATTCATGAAGCGAATACATTCTCCGGAAAGCATGTAGGTAAAACGGATATTCTCTGAAGAACAAATCAAAGATTTTTGGGTGACGACGATATCCATTGCCTCGTTTCCGGTTCTGGCAATATTGGTATAGATGTCGATGGATTTTTCGATTTCATCGCTGATTTTGCTTCTTTCCTGCTCGTTGACGTTTTTCATCAGCAGAAGCTGATTTTTCATATCATGGAATTTGATGTTCAAAATGTCTGTTGCCTGTTTAGACAACTTTTGCTGATTGGCTTGTAATTCTAACATACGTTCTAAGTTGTTTTTTTCGTCTGATAACTCTTTTTCCTTTATAACCAAATCTGAAACATACGGATAACCAATCATAATAATCAGAGATAAAAATGCAACAAGAATTGTGTAGATACGGATTGTGATGTTCCATTGGCTTACTGATTGGGAAAGATACAAAGTTGTGATCAGCATGATTAGAGCAAGAGGGAAAGAAAAGACTTGGTTTTTATTGTATTTTATAGAAATTTTGAAGTGGTAAATGATAATAAAAGAAAACAAATAGATACAGGTAAATGTCACAAAAAGAATGGTTTTCAGAAGGATATCGGATAATTGAGCAACGTTTGGTATCAAATCATATATAATGCCGAGTATGTTCCATGCAATATGCTGTAAACCCCATGAAGCAAAGGAAGCAAAAAAGGGAACAAAGATAGGCTCTTTGTATAAAAACAAAGCTAGGATGAAGCTGATGAGCATGATGAGGATATAACTGTAATTGAAATGAAGAAAGGTCAAGAAAGGCAGGAAATAGGTTGGAAATCCGATGATCAGACCGAGGAATATTCGCAAAGGAAAGAACTTCCTCTTTTTTGAATTGATGAGGATGATCAACATGGCAAAATAGATTTCTAGGAAAAAAGAATAGTTTTGAAACGGAATGATTCTTCCGATAATGTTGTTTTCATTCATGGCTGTTTGTATTTATGTTGGTGAAGCTGTATAGATCGTTCAACTTTGAAATCGCTTCTTTCTTTTTCGATCTGGAGATGGTGATATAGTCTTGGTTTTCCATGATCAGGATATCTCCTTTCATATAGGTGATTTTGTTAAGATTTACGATACATCCAGAGTTGCATTTGAAAAAGATCCTTTTATCTAATAGGGGTTCTATTTTATTCAGCGAGGAACGGAAAATGACGGTTGTATTATCCGATTTATGTATATTGACATCATGCTTTGACATATCGATGTAAAGGACATCAGTGGCTTTGAATTTTGTCAAAGCTCCGTGAATGTTGAGAACGAATTCTCCGTTTTCCTCTTTGGATATCAAAGACAGTGCTCTTTTCATGGCAAGAGAAAGATCGGCAAAAGTCATTGGCTTCAGAATGAAGTCAAGCGCATTCACTTTATATCCATCGATGGCATATTGGGGAAGATTTGTGACGAAAATCAGCGGAGTCTGTATGTTTTTCTGGCGGATTTTTGTTGCGGTCTCCATGCCGTTGATTCCCGGCATATCGATATCCATGAAAATGATATCGAAACTGGTCATGTTTTCCTCAAGAAAATCATAGCCGTTTTCGAAGGCCTCGATTTCATATCGATAGGAGGTATCTTTGAAATACCTTTCTATCATTTCTTTACTGGCTTTGATTTGCTGCGGTTCATTTTCTACGATTGCTATTTTTATCATAACTTAATTATATGATTTATGTTGTGTATTTGTAACCAGTTATTTTGGCCTTATGCGGAAACATTGAAACATGTTGATTTGTGGATAATCGTTTATTCATGAAATTATCGATCGAGTTGAATTCGTTTGTTATGTAAGAAAAAGGGCTGTGAACCCTATTCGTAAAACGAATGTTTCACAGTCCTTATTTTTCGATACAGGCAGAAATCTTCTTTGATATTTTCAGTATGTCTTCGGCGTCAAGCTGTCTTGCCCGATAAGATAAGAGGGAAAGGGTATCTTCATCCAGTTTTGCAAGGCTTTCCTTATATTTTGGATATTGCTTCAGGCAGTTTGACATCGTTTTGTTTGGATCTTTGAACAATGCTTTGAAAATCGGATAGAGCTTGAAATCCTGCTTTTTTCTTTGGTCGATTCGAATGAAAGCGGAATCGACTTTAGGAGAAGGATCGAAGCAAGAGCGATCGACGTTGGTGACAAGAGTCAGGCCTCCTGTTACTTTGATGAATGCTCCAAGCGGGGAGTTGTCTTTTTTTCCTTGGATGTAGGTGAGTTTGTCTGCGACTTCTTTCTGAACCATGGCTCCGCAGGTTTTGAATCCTTTACTCAGAAAGTATTCAAAGAGTTCGGAAGTGATGTTATAGGGAAGGTTTCCGATGAAGGCTCTTGAATCCATTCTGGATATGCTGGAGGGATTGAATTTCAGGAAATCGGATTCCACAAGAGTCAGGTTTTCTTGGTTTGGGAATATATCCTTCAGGACATGGATCATTTCCCTGTCTGCATCCACGGCAACAAGTTTCTTTGCTCGTCTGGCTAATGGAAGGGTCAATGCTCCAAGACCGGGACCGATTTCAATGACGGTTTCGAACTCCTCCGGTTTCAGATTATCGATGATTCTTCTGATGATTCCGCTGTCGATCAAAAAGTTCTGACCGAAGGATTTCTTGGCGGCATAGCCGTATTCCTTCAATAGATTGTGTACTCTTTCTTTTTCAGTCATTGATTACCTCCAGTATTTCCTCTTTTGATATGTTCAGCATCAGAAGGCATTCTTCCACATTCTTGTTGCTGGTAAATGGAAGATGATATTTTTCGACGAGTTTCATTCGCTTGGCTTTGTTGTTGATCAGGCCGAAATCATAGTAATCGTCCTCATCGAACGGGAAAACTTCGTCTACACGGATGTCATGACCGATACAGGGACGGATAAGTTCCTTGAGGTCTTCCATTCCCATCTGGGCAATCCCTACTTTTCCGGCTTTTTCGTCCTTTGCCTGCTGCTTCTTTGCATAGAGATTCAGACAGGGGCCTACGTAGTTTTCAATCCTGTGTCGGATATTGTATCCTGGTCCATCCGGGTCCGTGATGATGACAATCTGCCGTACTTTGTGCACTTCCTTGAGGAAAGCGGAAATATCCGGTCGTATGAATTTTCCGCCTGTTGCCAGCACAAAGAAACAGCCGAGTTTTTTCAGTTTGTCTTCGTCTGTCTTTCCTTCGCAGACATAGAGATATCTTCTGTTTTCGTATTCGTTATTTGATTCCATAGAACTGCTTTCCGTTTTCATATAATGTGTTTGCTGTTTCTTCCATCTCTTTGTTCTGAAGCTGAGCTATTTTCTGAATGATAAGGGGAATATAGGATGACTCGTTCCTTTTTCCTCGATAAGGAACCGGTGCAAGATAGGGAGCATCGGTTTCGGTCAAGAAGGTCGATAAGTCACCTTTTGAGACGACTTCTGTAAGAACCCGTGCATTCTTGAAGGTGAGGACTCCTCCGACTCCGATATGGAAATCTATCGGAAGTTTTCGATACTCTTCGTATAGTTCATAACTTGAGCTATAGCAGTGGAGATCGACTTTGTCCGGCTGTTCTTCCTTGATGATATCGAAGGTGTCCTTGCTGGCATCTCTGGCATGAACCACAATCGGAAGAGACAATTTTTTTGATAACCGGATCCATTCTCGGAAGATTGCTTTCTGTCTTTCCTTTGTCTCCGCTTCGCAGTCATAATGATAATCAAGTCCGATTTCCCCAATGGCTGATATTTTGTTTCTGTGTTCTTTAACGTAGTCGAAGGCTCTTTTCTGATATTCGTCATCTTTGACTGCGTATTCGGGATGAATGCCGAGAACGGAAAAACAATATCCGGGATTTTCTTCCTGGATAGAAAGAATTGTCTGGAAGGATTCTAGGGAATCTCCGTTGTTGAATATTGCCTGGCATCCGCTATCTTTTGCACGTCTTATCACTTCGGTTCGATCCGGATACAAAGCGTTGTCATTGATGTGACAGTGCGTATCGATGAATTCCATATTATTTACCTAGACAGAATTTGGAAAACAAAGTCTGATAGATGTCTTCCATGGTCTGTGTCACTTGCTTGCCCATGAGGTCGTTGATGGTAGCGATGGCTTTTCGGATGCCATCAGAGACGATATCGATCTGATGTGTCTCTTCGATGGCTTTGCTGGCTTCCTTAAGTTGGGAGGAAATCCGGATGAGGAAGTCTTCTTCTCTTTGTCCTAAGAAGGCACTATCTTCTTTTGTAGCTATATCGAGTTTTTCTTCTATCATATGATAAAGAGAAGATAAATCGTCTTTTAAGGAACAAATTGAAATGTCGGCTCCTTGCTTGTTGTCATTGATGTCTTTTTTTGTCGCAATGCGAATACAGGGTTTAGACTTCAGAAGTTCGTTTAATTCTTCGTTTTTATCTATTTCTTCAAATCCGGAGTCGCTTAAAAGGAGTATGATGTCGGCATTCGCTATTGTTTTGTATGATTTTTCTATTCCCAGGTTTTCAATTGGATCTTCGCTTCTTCTAATCCCTGCGGTATCCTTGAACCGGAAGAGAATCGAGTCGATTTCTTTTTCCCCTTCGACGACATCTCTTGTGGTTCCGGCTATTGGGGAAACTATGGCTTTGTCTTCTTTCAGTATGGCATTGAGGAGTGAGGATTTTCCGACATTCGGTTCTCCGGCAATAGCTACTGTGATTCCTTGGTACTGTCTATTGGAACGCTTTGTTTTTTCGATTGTGGAATCAAGGCTTTGGATATCTTTGTTTAGATTCTTTCTTATCGTTTCCAGTTCCTCATCATAGTCATCCTGCTCATCCGAATATTGATCCTCGACAAAATATTCCAACTGGGAAATGTACCCTAGTAAGGTGTTCTTCAGATCTTCCATCACTTTGCTGTTTGTTCCGGACAAGGTCTTGGATGCGATGTCTTTAGCGCGTTTGGAGTTTGCGTTGATGAGATCGTTGATTCCCTGGGATTTCAAAAGATCCATTTTCCCATTGAAAAAGGCCTGGGCAGAGAATTCTCCTGGCTTTGCTCTCCTTGCGCCATGTAGGACAAGGCTGTTGAGCAGTTCTTCGACGATAATCATATTGCCGTGTACGGAAAATTCGATGGTATCGAATCCGGTATAGCTTTTTGGCCCTTGATAGAAGGTCATAACAGCTTCATCGATCAATGTATCATCGTTTTTCTTATCGCTGTATAGGTGAAGAAAATAACTGTGGTTGGGAATCAATGTCTTTGGATTTTTCTTGATCAGATATGAAACTACATCCAAAGCCTTTGGACCGGAAAGACGGACGATGGCAAGTGCAGATTTATAAGGCGGTGTCGCCAATGCACAAATGGTATCAAAAATTAGCATAATGAAATTATAACATACAGGTAGGATTACCTGATTCTAAAAAACAATCAATTAGATAAATCAATATTATATTTTGTTGGTAACATTGGAATTTATAAAATTGATTTTTAAGTTGCTTTTTATTATAAGCAATTTTCAATGTTCTATGAAACACAAGATAAAATAATCAAAAAAGCTGGTCAATTGACCAGCTGGATTATTCTTCGTTGTCCTTATTCAAAGTCTGATCGTTTTCGACATATTGAATCGTGACATGTCTCTTATGACCGATTCCCAAAGACTGAGTCTTGATATGCGGATATCCGGTCAGAGCCTGATGAATGACTCTTCTTTCGTCAGAGGTCATAGGATCAAGGACTACCGTAACGTGGGTGCGGCTGACTTCGTTAGCATAATGTCTGGCCATGGAAACGTATTTCTCGTATTTGTTCTCTTTGTATCCGTCGCAATTGAGAAGAATACGATAATGTCCGCCAAAACGGTTGAAACAGGCAGAACGAGTCAATTCGTTGATGGAACGGAGAGTTTCCCCGCTTCTTCCGATGACGGTTCTGTTCTTCTGGGTTACGATATTGAGTTTGATGACACCATCTTCATATTTGGCTTCCGTGGAGCCTGTAACGCCTAAGGCCTTAAGGCATCTTTTGATATAGTCATCTGCAAAGACGATAACATCATTGATGGTGTAGATTCCGATAGTGACAATCTTTGTGAAGAGAGTCTTCTTCACCGAGATGATCTGATAATTGAGATCCTTGACTTCGACGCCAAGATCCTGGCAGGCTTTCTTAACTGCCTCTTCTTCTGTCTTTCCTTCATATTTGTTCATAATGCTTACCTCCACATCGGTTTGTCAGAATCCGATTTGTTCTTTTTGTTTTTCTTGTCAGAGGATGCCATGTGATGTTTGCTTCTTCTGATGGCAGCAAGGTTGGTGCCGTCTCCGGTAGAAGCGGCGAGTCTGTGTGCAGATTTAGTCTGCATAGCCTGCATTAAAATCGTCTGTAAGATTGCGATGATAGAGCCGAAGAACCAATAGATACCCATACCGACTGGCAAACTCCATCCCATGATAACGACGAAGGCCATCATGATATAGGTCATCATCTTGCCTGTCTTATTTGGATCCATACCATCCGGTGATGTCGGGACGGCATTCGGATCTCCGAATTTCTTGTTTCTCCAATTTGTGAACCAAAGAGAGGAAAGGGAAGAAAGGATATTGGCCAATGTCATGAGGATGAAGATAACGATACCGATGACAGCGCCAGGTGTTCCTTTGAAATTGGTGAAGCATTGGCTGACTGTTGTGGTAAGTGAGAGGCCGTAGAAGTTTCCGCTAGCCAAACTTGCGGAACCCTGAAGAGCAGACCAGACGCAGATGAATAACGGGAACTGAAGGAGCATGAAGAGCATCGGGAGCATTGGGTGTACCTTGTTCCTTCTCATCAGTGCACTTCTTTCCATCATGAGTGCCTTCTGCTGATCCATATCTTCGTTGGCATGAGGATATTTCTTGGCAAGTTCATCGAGCATCGGTTTTAGTGCCTGCTGTTTTGCTTGGGTCTTGGACTGAATCAAAGTCGAGATGACGGTGATGAGTCTTGCAAGAAGCGTAACCACAAAGATGGCTAGAATCTGTGCCCATGCGGTATTGCCCATGTTTTCGGAAATAGTATAGACAAGCCAGGCAAATGGCCAAACGAACAGACCTTCGAAGAAACCATAATCTGCAAATGCCTGCCCCCAGCTTTTTCCTTCAACGTAGATGTTGCTTCCGTTCTGAGAGAAAGTTTTGCTTTCCGGAGTGATACAGCCTCTGTCGGCTGAAACGGCGGAGGACAAGGTACTCTTGAAAGCGGTGATATAGGTGGTACTTGGGACAATAAGAACGCCTAAGTCGGTTGTTGCACTTAAATACCATTCATCCAGGTTCTTGAATAAGTCAGATACTTTCTGAGGTTGTGAATCCTTGTATTCGATACCGGCATATAAGGCGACATGGGTTGCGACTGCTTTGGCTTTGTCTTCTTCTAAGCCTTTGGCAAAGGTTCCGTCCATCCAATAACGATATGTTTTGTTTGCTTCCTCTGTAGCCTTGGTATTTATGTAGGCATTGAATTCCTTGTTCGGAAGGCTGAGGTTGTTTCTTGTAAGATTGCTATAAAAAGTTTTTCTGTTGGTATTTTGGGTTGTTGTAACTCTTTCTGCTTCACCTGCTTCAACATTGACGTTGTCGTTGTAATCATCGGTGACAACAACAGAATCGTTGAAGAGATTTCCATAGGTGGCATATAGGGTATTGGCTTTGTCTTGATTTGTGCAGAAGGACTTGGTACAACTTGACATACCCAAAACAACGATAGCACTGCTTGCTGCTATCGTAAGCCGTTTCAGAAACTTGTGCGAATTTGTTCTCATTTTTTCTCCCCTTTGGCTTTCGGCTTCAAACGAGCTAGCGCACCATTCAGAAGTGAAAGGTTTTCCTGAAAAGTATGATTGAGGAAACCTGGACGTGCGATGATGATTACATCAAAAGGCCAATCCAGTGCTCCAGAGAGATTGATCATGCTTCGAAGTTGTCTTCTGACACGGGCACGGACGACAGCATCTCCCATTTTCGTGGAGACACTGAGTCCGAAGCGTGCATGCTGCAATTCTTTATTAGGAGCAAAATAGACAGACATCGATTCGTTTTTTCCGGCTGTATGACGATAATCAAGTACTTTCTTGAAATCTTGAGACTTCTTAATTCGGTACTCTTTCTTCATTTGTGATTGCCGAAAACAGCTGAAATTTAGGCCTGAGTGAGTCTAACTCTGCCCTTGGCTCTTCTGGCGTTGATGATCTTTCTTCCGCTCTTGGTAGCCATTCTGGCTCTGAAGCCACAGGTATGGGCTCTCTTGATTTTGCTAGGCTGATAAGTTCTTTTCATAATTCAAATCCTCCATCAAAGTTATGCGTCGATTAAATACGCATGTAGCATATTATATTCTTACTTAGGGCTGTAAATCAAATAAAATTTGCTCTTTTCCTTCGGTTTTTGCTTGAAATGTCGTTTTTTGAAATTTTGCCTATGAAAAGGTAATTTTTAATAACCGTTTCACGTGAAACGAAGTTTAAGACAATGAATTTTCGATTTGCTTTTTCCGGTTGCCTTTTATGGTCAGATCATAAGTCATGAAGGTCCTTAGAATATGGTCGGTTTCCATTTCAATCCGCTTCATTGTTTCTTTGTCTACTGTTTTAAATGCCTGCTCGATGGATTTGTCATAGTTGTTCTTGTTTTCGACGTTCAGTTTTTTCCATGGTATGTTTTCGAAGTATGAAAGCAGTTTTTTGTCGTAGTCTAGTTTTCCTTCGTATAAATAGCAGGCAAGAATCGGATAGCCGGCATAATGCTGCCAATAGGTAGCATTGTCATTGCTGGATGCTATTTTTCCATCAAGAATCACGGTGTATGCTTTGCTTTTGTCGGAACTGATGACCAAATACTGGTTCTCGTCGATCTTCTTTACTCTTTTGTCTGCTATGGCACTTAGTGCTTCATAGATTTTCGATATCGGAATTTCTTTCATGTTTTTTCTCCTTTTCGGCTATAAAAAGTTTATTTCAATCCTTATAATTATATGGATTAGTTTTGAGGGAGGTCTAACATGTCGGAAAAAAACTATGATGAAGATGAATTCAAGGTTGATCAGCGGATTGCTGTCACTGTATATAAATGGTTGAAGATTGCTCAATGTTTGATTCTTGCTGCTTTGGGTGGCATTTTCATCGTCTGTTCATTCTTTTCCCTGAAATCCGGTTCTGAACAGAATTTGTTTTCGGTTCTTCCTGTATGCATCGGTGTTGTTCTTGCGATATTCGGTCTTCTGGATCTTCTTGCCGGTTATTATCTTCATAGGAATTTGATGAGTGAAGAAGTCCTTCTTGGGTCAGTAAGTATATCCGCTAGTATTGTCTTGTTCGTGAATGCTGGCGATTCCTATCAGTTTTTGGCTAATTTGCTTAACGTCTTCATTGTGGCAATGCTATTCTGCTATGCAGTTATGTGTGTAATCTATGGAGTTGATCGGGTTATCGGGAAAAAGGGACTGAGGAAGAATGTCAAGCTTGCAGTCATGAGTTTCATCGGTGCGGCGTTTCTTCTTGCCGGAGGGATTGCCTATTCGATATTCGAGAAGAAATACAGTAGCAAAATCAGTCAATGGATGTTTTTGGCTGTCGGTGTTGTCTTAATCATTATCGGTATTACTTCCTTTGTTTCTTTGCTGATGAAAATCAGAGCGACAAACAAGGCGATGAAATTGGAAGAAAAGAAGAAAGAAGATCAAGAAGAAAACAAAAAAGAGGATGAGAATTCCGTTGTCAAAGTCGTGGAACTCGGTGATCTGAAGAGGGAACGAAGAAGAGATAAAAAGGTTTTCAGTAGAGAAAAGGTCGGTGAGACGCATGCCTTCAACATGGATGATCAGGGAAATCTCAACCTGATTGAAGATGAAGACCAGGATGAGAAGGAGAAAAAATGAAGTTTGCAACGATTCTCGAGGCTCTGATTCGATCCTATCATATCGATAAGGGACATCTGGCCAAGCATCTTGAAACGGATGAGAAGACAATCGATGATTGGCTTCAGGGGAATTCTGTTCCTTCGCACCATCAGTTGGAACATCTTTCTGACATGTATATCATGCCATTGGACCTTTTGGAAAAGAGCGTCAAATAAAATAGGCTATGAATCACTCGGTATTTCCGGGATTCATGGCCTTTTTCAAAGCTGGCTTGCGATATAGGATTGACCTAGTCTTCTTTGATTTTCGTCTGGTAGATAGATGGTTGCTTCGATTTTTTCCTTTTTGAGGACATCCGTGGCATTTTTCATCAGTATTTCTCCACCGATGCCTGTCGTCACTCGACCGAGGAGAACGACATTCTCAAACGGAATGAATCTGTGATAGAGGCAGAGGGCGGTTCCTAGTCTTTTTCCGAAGGTTCTGTAGGCATCGAGAACTGTTTCGTTTCCTTGTTCGGCTTCGTTTTGAATGGTTACAAGTTTTTCCGGAAGGGATCCGCTTAATGGGAATCCTCTGCTCTCTAGGATGCGGATGATTCCTTTCTGTGAGAGGTATTCGGATCCAGCACCTTTGATTTTCATTGAATAGTGAGAAAAGGCAGAGGGAGAATAGTCTATTGGAATTTTTCCGATTTCGCATATCCATCCGTTGAATGAGTTTCCTTCCTGGATGTATCCGCCTCCGAGACTTGTTCCCATAGCGATTCCAAGAAAACTGCCTTTTTTGTAGAGCAGGCTTCCATAGAGTGCAGAGACATCGCCGTCATTGAGAATCGTATAAGGAATATCCGGATATTCTTTTTTCATGAAATCGATGAAGAAATTAGGAATTCTGTCTTTTTGAACGACAGATTTGAATAAAGTGGCCTGAAGATATCGGTTTTTTTCCAATATTCCGGATGTTGAAATTCCAATGGAATCGACTTTGCCAAGATGGGAGACGGCCTTTTTCAAGCTGTCGAGTATTCCTTGATAGTGGTATTGGATATCATTCTCTTCTTTTGGAGACCAAAGATCCTCTTCCTGGAAAAGAATCTGACCGTCTTTGATTGCGGTTACTTTTCTATCGCTTCCGCCAAGATCTAGACCGATTCTGCTTCCATCTTGAGAGCCGGAGACTTGAAAAGAGGAAAAAATATCTTTGTATTCTTTGTCTGTTTTTTCCAATAGAAAAGGAAGATGAAACATTCGCTCCATCTCTTTTTTTGTTGTATCGAATTCCGAATCTTCTTTGATTTTCTTGATGAAATCTTCTATGTATTCTTCTTTTCCATTGAAGAGAATTCTGTTCCCACCTACAATCCAGAGGAGGGAAAGGATGATTTTCTTGAGATAGAAGTAGTTCTTTTCTCGGTCTTCTGAGATCTTTGTATGGTAAGTAAAAGACAGCGCATTTCCTCTTTGTACTATGATGGACAATGGATATGCGGCTTCTTTTTCAAAGTGATGGAGAAGCGGATATCCAGATTGAAACGTTTCTATATCAGTCATGATTATCAGTATTATATCATGATGATGGAAATGATTAGTCTAGCTGTGGAAGTTATTTGGACAGACATTGTCTCTTTTTTACTTCATTCCATGTTATGTGTATAATCAGTCTTATGAGGTGTATTATGCAAAAACGTGTGCTGACGATTCAGGACTTTTCCTGCATGGGACGTTGTTCTTTGACGGTAGCTCTTCCGACCTTGTCTTGCTGTGGAGTGGAGTGCGTTTGTCTTCCGACTGCAGTCTTAAGCAATCATACGATGTTCAAAAGCTGGACGTACCTAGACCTTACTTCCGAGATGGAAAACATTGTCGGGAAATGGATTCCGTATCAGCATTCTTTCGATTTCATTTATACTGGATACCTATCAAATCAGCAGATCGACTGTGTGAAACATATTGTTACTTCTCTTAGGGAAAAGAAGACAACGGTTTTTGTTGATCCTGCTATGGCAGACAATGGGAAACTATATCCGGGATTTGATATGGGGCATGTTGAAAAGATGAGAGAACTGATTTCAATTGCTGACTATATCAAACCAAATCTCACAGAGGCATGTCTGCTTTCTTCCATTGAGTATCCAAACACAGAAAAAGGAATTCCGTCTTCTTTTTATGATTCTGTATTTGAAAGACTTTCTTCATATGGAATGAAGTACGTCATTCTGACCGGGCAGGAAATCGAAGAAGGAAAGATTGCAGATATTTATTATGACTGTAAGACAAAACAAAAGAAGATGTATATGACAAAGATGTATCCGGGAAAATTCCATGGGACGGGAGATCTTTTTTCGTCTGCTTTTGTCGGTGCATTGGCAAATGGAATCTCGTTGGATGACAGTATTCGGATTGCACATGATTTTCTTCACGAAACAATCAAAAACACAATCGACGAGAAACTTGATGGAACGGTTTATGGTGCTTGCTTTGAACCGGCACTGAAGATGCTGATACAGGAAATTGAAAGAGCAAAAGAAAAAGCCTCTTGAGATCGAAGGTACTCAATAGGCTTTGATTCTGATTATTTTTCTTCTTTTTCCATTAGATTGTAGATATCCTTTTGGATTGCCGTATCGCTAAGAAGTGTATAGAAGGCCATTTTGTTTCCAAAGCTGACTGCTTCTTCCAGGGTTTTGTTGAGGCTGAGTTCATGGACGATTCCTGCAAAGAGGGCGTCTCCTGCTCCGTTTACCGAGACGACATTTGGGTTGGAGACAACGGGAATCTCTTCTACTTTTCCTTCTGTACCGATGATAATCGGTGCTTTTCCGTTGCTCAGAACCACATTTTTACATCCAAGGGAGAGTAAGTCATAGGCAAGCATGGTCGGCTTTTTCTTTACATCTAGGAAGTGCTCAGCTTCCAGGACATTACATTTGAAGAGAGAGATTTGAGGAAGGTGGTTTCGGAATCTTCGGATTTTGTTTGCAGATACACCCTCGATATAGAAACGATGATTCGGGAAATTTCTGAAGATACCATCAATGACATCCTCGTTTAGATTCGCTTCTAAGACGATGACTTCGTTTTCCTCGATGACATCTTTGAATTCCAATATGTCGTCGATTGTCATATTGTCCATAAGACGCGTATCACAGATAGCGACAGTCATGTTTCCTTTTTCGTCTGCAATGGAAACATAGCTTCCGCTTGGATCTTTGCTTTTTACGGAAAGAACATTTACGTTCAGTTCTTCAAGCTTTTCCTTTAAACTTTGACCATAGGCATCTTTTCCGATGCCAGTGATGAATGTTACATCATCTTTCAATCGAGCGAGGTTTTCCGTGATGTTTCTTCCAACGCCACCAAAGGAGGTAGTTAAGGTTCCGATATTACTATCTTCCATGATGAGTGTGTGATTGCTTTTGGCTAAGTAGTCGATATTACTACCGCCGATAATCAGAATTTTGCTTTGTTTCATTTGATTATAATAGGTCCCCTATTTTTGGATCGACTGCTGTATTGACGCCTAAGGTCTGGTAGGACATGTTGAGGCCGAACTTAACTGCCTGCTTCAATTGCATTCCGGCAACAAGACAGTGGACGATTCCTGCAAAAAGGGCATCTCCGTTTCCGTTCGATCTTGTTATTTTCTGCCTTACGACAATTGGCTCATGGCTGATGCCTTTTTGTTTGGTCCCATATACGATAGGAAGTTCAGTATGGGATAAAACAACCTGTTTGCATCCTTTGTCTAGAAGAAGTTGAACAAGGTCTTCTGGTTCTTTTTTGCAGTCGAGAAGATGTTCGGCTTCGGTCACGTTTGACTTGAAAAGTTCGATTTCCTTTAAATGAGGAAGGAAGGTTTTTACTCTAAATGTACTGACTCCGTCTACATAGTATTTTTTGTTTTTATAGGTCTTGAAGATGTAATTTATGATTTTCTCGTTCAGGGTTCCGTCTAGGACAATATAATCGTGTGCTTTGATTATAGAATCGAATTCTTTTAAGTCATTTGGTTTCAATGAGTCTGTTCCTCTGGTGTCGATGATATAGGATATCCGTTTTCCGTTTGTATCGCAGATGGAATTGTAGATGCCTGTTGGATATTTGGTGTTTATGGAATAAACATCGACTCCAAGTGAAATCAAATTTTGCTTCAAAGATAAGCCAAGATGATCTTCACCAAGAACGGTTATGAAGCTTACTTTGTCACTGAGACGGATTAAATTCTCAGTAACGTTTCTTCCAGGACCTCCGAAAGTGGTAAACAATGTTCCGAGATTTTCTTTCTTTTCTTTCATCTCGTCGATTGTCTTGCTTAGATAATCCATCCTGCTATCTCCGATAACAAGGACACTTCCTTTTCTTTTACGCATGTCGCTGGTTACCTCCGTTAATTCTATTTTAACACGAGAGTTATAGAACGTGTGTGGAGTAAATCAAAAAAACAAGAAAAGGCGGCAAATTGCCGCCTTGGATTATTCGTCGATGGAATCTTCTTCCGATGTTTTGTCTGCTTTTTCGATTTCGGAATATTTGGCAGTGATGATCTGTGGACGACCAAAGAGTGTGATAGAGATTGTCACTTCGGATTCATCCGGGTTGACAGTCTCGATGATACCTTCGGCATCTGCAAACGTGCCAGAGAGAATCTTGATCTTGTCACCGACTTTGTAATCGGAATACATTTCAGGATCTTCGATGTTCATTCTCTTGAGAACCGGTTCGATTTCTTCTCTTGGAATCGGGAACGGCTTGGCACCTTTACCGGAGGAACCGGTGATACCGGAAACACCTGGAGTATTACGGACGACGAACCAAGTTTCATCTGTCATAATCATCTCTACGAAGATATATCCTGGATAATAGTTTTTGGTTTTGAATTTCTGAACCATTTGTCCAGTGGCTTTATCCTTGGTGAATTTCGGTTTTCCGTCTTCGTCAGTGACAGGCTCCTGATATTCGGCACAGATGATACGGAAGATCTTGTCTTCGATGTTCATGGATTTGGCTCTCTTCTCGAGCATTTCCTTGACCTGTCTTTCACGCTGGGCGAAGGTATTGATGACATACCAGGCTTTTTCCGGAAGGACTTCATCTGCATCGTTGTCCTCGCCAGGATTCACTTCGCCGATCAAAGGGTTGAAGTTATGGTGCTTTTCATGGACAATCGGAGTTTCTTCAACTGGTTTTGGTTCTTCGTTATTGACAACGATCGTATCGTCGTCATTATTGATGACAATCTTGTCTTCATCGGTATACATCATTTCAAAAATCCTCCTAACATATTCTTGATGGCAACGATAGCGGATGCTGCAGAGCTGCTATCGGTAGATGTTGAATTCTTTGGGAAAGCATTGTCGAATCCTTTCATGATCTGGATGGTGAGAAGATCACAGAGATAGATGAATAGAGCAAAACCGACAGCAATGAGTAGAACGATTCCGACAGAATTCCACAATGTCTTCTGATCTGGCCAACGGACACGTCTAGCTTCTTCTCCTACTCCACGGAAATATTTGGAGACTTTCTTCATTTTTATTTTCCCTCCTTATGAATTGTGTGTTTTCCACATTTTGGGCAGTATTTGTTTGCTTCAAGTCTTTTGCCGTCACCTTTTTTCTTAGAGGCGTAATAGTTTCTGGATTGGCATTCACTACAAACTAGAACGACTTTTTCTCTCATATTCAAACCTCATCTTTTCAAATAAAAAAGTTCCTTTTGGAACCAAAAACTATTATATAGGTTCGTAGGTGAAAAATAAAGAGTAATTTTTGGAATGAACGAGTTCTGAATAAAGGAAGAGGATTTATAATTTGCATCTTGAGAAATAATTTGTGACTATCAGTTTTAGATGGTTTAAACTCGCTTGCAAAATAGAAGAATTTAAATGAATGTAGAAAAACATTTCTTTTCTATAGTATCATGTCCCTTTTTTTCTAAAATCATTTGAAACATAGAAAGCTGAGATTATAATGAAGCTATGAGTTCTACTGGTTATTATATTTTAGCGAATGTATTTGCGATTGTGGTTTTTGGCGTCTTGCTTGTTATGAATGCTTTGAGATCCGAATATCATACGAAGAAGCTCATGCTCACTCATTTGATTGCGTTTTCTATTTCTGTATTTGCTCAGGATATATTCTGGACAATCGTAAATTCAAGGGCTTCATCTCCGTGGCTGATTCTTTTTTCGAACTATCTGATGTTTTTTACGGTCTTAGGTACGTCTATAACATGGACATTGTATGTGCTGGGAATAAAACGAATCACGGACCAAAAGTTTTTCCTGTTCGGGAAAATAGCTATTTTGAGTTATGTTGTTTTTGGTATTCTTATGATTCCGATAACATTTTTCCTTTCTTCTTTTTGGATTCAAAACGGAGAAATGAACCCGCTGTATTGGATAATTACTCTTTCGTTCTCCGTGGTTTTCTTGATTCTTACATCGGTATTTTCTGTTTTGGGTGCAATCGATAAGGAACAAATTGCTTTTCGAAAAGAGTATATTGTCAATGCGATTGGTCCTGTTGTTTTGATTATATGTTCCATTATTCAAGTCATAAATCCATATATTCCATTGATTTGCTATAGTATGACTCTTGTTATTCTGATGAGTTTCCTTTTTACATTGACGACTCATTCAAAAACGGATCCTCTTACTGGTTTGAACAATCGGAATGAGCTCCTGCGTTTTATTTCTAGAGCTGGGCATGAATCGAACGCTGAGAATATTGTTATTATGGCTGATTTGGATTCCTTCAAGAAAATCAATGATACGTATGGCCATGTTAAAGGAGATGAGGTTTTAATACGTGTAAGTAATGTTATATCCAAATATTGCAGAGAAGCTCAAAAGAAGATGTTTTTATGTAGATATGGCGGAGATGAGTTCTTGATAATCATAAAGAACGGAACGAATGAAGATGCTGTCAAATTCGGTAAGGAAATGAATCTTATTCTTTGTGATGGAATGTATGAGATTCCTGTTTCTATGACTATCGGATATGCTGAATGGAATGGATTATCTTCGACTTTCGAGGATTCGCTTAAGATTGCTGATAAATTCATGTATGAAAAGAAAAAAGGCTTTCTTTTGTAATTTGTATGAAATATCATATTTTAAAACATCTTCACACTATCAATAAGCATCGTTTCCATGTGTTTATCAATTGTTGCCGTTGTGGTATACCGTTTCGTGGCTTAGTTCATGATCTTTCAAAGTATTCCCCTACTGAATTTTTTATTAGCGCCAAAAATTATTCTGGTATCCGTTCTCCGATAGCTAATGAAAGAAAAGAAGAATTCGGATATTCAAGTGCGTTCATTCACCACACCAGAAAAAACAAACACCATTATGAATATTGGGTGGATGTGACAACCGGGGATATTATTTTGATTCCGATGCCATACAAATATGCTTTGGAATGCTGTTGTGACATGATATCGGCTTCTATGGTTTACAACGGAAAGAATTTCAAAAGAGATATGCCGTTATCTTTCTTTTTGAAGGTAAAAGACAGATCAATGATGCATTCCTCAACTAAAAAATTCATTGAGGAAGTTCTTATTCGTTATCGTAATACCGGATTCAAGAATATAAGCAGAAAAGATACAAAGTATCTTTATCAACTTTCTCTTCAGGAAGCAAAGCCTACGGAAATAATTGAAGTTTTTTCAAAAATGCAGAAATAAACAAAGAATGATTACGTGGTTGTAAATGTTTTCAAAAGAACAAGCTTAGGCCTAAAAATGATAAGGTTATGCCTGCGTGCTTTTTTTGTTACCGCTTTTTTGTATAATAAAACCAGAAAAAAGCAAGCAATGGATGTTGAAAATAAGAATAAAGAATGAAAGGAGGGTTTAGTATATGAAAATCGCATTTGCTATTCTTGTTTTATCGAACTCGATTTCTTTTCCGGTCAAGGCAGGTGTAGTGGATAAAGCATTATTGAGCATGATTCACTATTCTGCATCGAATCAGATTATTGTAAATCTATTTGCCCATCAAGATGTGACTCCTAAGACTGATAAATACGAAAATGTAAAAGCAAATTCTTTAGGCCATTCTTATTTGGAAATAACCAATACATATCAAGAACCTGTTTTTATTCAAGGCTTTCGTATTGATTATAATCAATCTATTACAATCGGTTTGTGGGGAGATACCGGCTCATCTGATGGACCATCGGTAGATGGTCATGTTGGAATATTTGTAAATCGCGAAGCTTATCACTATTCTAAATTGGAAACACCGGATAAATCCACAATGATAATGGCAACGGTATCTAAAGATAAATTGCCGGATTTGTATCCTGTCTGTATGGAAAAGGCGTTTACTTATGATCTTCTAAATTATAATTGTACTATTTTTGCTACGGAGTGTTGGTATCTTCTTACTGGACAGGATTTAAGATGTAATAGTCCCTATGAGCTGAGGCACAAAATTATGGATGTTGAGGATGGTGTTGAGGGTTGTTACACTATGCTTGAGACCGATTGTTTCTATTCGTATTATCGAAGTTCTGGCCGTTTTTTGAAATATGAGCCAAGGGAGGAACGATAATGAAGCGTAATCTGATTCTGGCAATTGTCTTTCAGTTGATTGGATGGGCCTTTGTTTTTCTGGTCAGTTGTAATGTCAATTTCCTATGGAGTGTTGCTCCTTATACGTTTGGAAAGGTTTTTAATTATGTGGTCTGCTATTTGAGTCTTCTCCTTGCCTGTTTCTTTGAAATCAGACTCAGAAAAGAAATCGGAGGATTTTATCCGAAACTAGCATGTATTTTAAGCTTCGCTTATTCGATGAGTCTTTTTTCGATTTTCTATTTTCTCAAGTATCTGAACTTCAATGTTCTGACCGGATTTTTGCCCTTGACCATTTATATCATCGTAGAAATCGGAATGTCTTGTTATATGTTTGCCTATCTGAAACGGGAATGAATCATTCTTTTTCTACCAGGTCTTTGTTTGTTCTGTAACAGGTGGCATTTCCTTCTTTGCTTTGAATCAAATATTGGTTGTCGGCTAGGTTTTTAAGGATTCTTTCCCTGAAATAGGAGGAGTCCTTTATTCCGATATGGGCTGCGATTTCAGAAATACGCCGTGGTTTCATATAACAGAAGGAAAGAATTTCCTGGTCGTATTTCGTGCCGTTTGGTATAAGAACGGTTGTTAGGATGGGCAATGAGGCGTCACGGATTCCTTTCTGGTAGGTGAGATCCGGAAGGACGAGCGTGAAGTGATCCGAGGTTGAAAAAATATATGGCTTATGGAGACTGTCTTCATTTTTGTAGTCTTCCATAATCTTGTCAAATCCTGTTCCTGCTGATTCCATTACGTTGCAGGCAACTAGGATTTTGGAAATTAATTCGTTCCTTCTTTTGGATATGATATTGGATAAGTCATATGTCTTTTCTATCTTTTCGCCTCGATAGAAGGATCCCGGTGAGGATATTTCAAGTCGGTCCTTGAACATGTCGATTTGAATCTGGGTTCCATCAAGATAATAGTCTCTGTGGACGATGGCATTTATGATAGCTTCAAACAATGAGCGATGGGGATAGGCATCGATTGTGATATGGGATGTATTCAACTTGAGCAGAGCATGATTCATTCTCTGCTCCAAAAATGAAACCGTATTTTCAATTAGCGACGTGATGTTTCCGTGGAATTCGTTCTTTGTGACAATACGTTCGCTTCCTCTATTGAAGCCTGAAAATACGGAACATTGGATTGTCGTTTTGTTTCCGTCGTAGTGATCCATAAAGAATAAGGCACCATTCAGCAAATAATCATCGGAATTCATGAACCCAATGGATTTCAATGATTTTTCTGTCAATGTTTTTCCTTTGTTGTGCAATCTATAGAATTGAAACAGCATTGAAAAGTCTTTTGCATTGTATTTTATTCCGGATGGCAGGACGTCATATTGTGTGATTTTGCTTTTTATGCACATCTCGATTATTTCTTCATAGGTTGCTCCATTTGTGAATCCGTTTCGTCTCATAAAAATTGAAGGTATGTTCTTGAACTTCAAAACGACAGGTTTGATTGTGGATTCCTCGACTTTTATCCGAATGATATATCTTTTTGACTCGTGTATTTCGTAGGGCAGAAATTCTATTTTCAGGTTTGGACGTGGCAATAGGTGTTCGTTGACTTGATTGTTGAAATAGTTTCTTTCGTTGTCTGCGGATTTTTGATCGAAGCCGATGAGTTTTCCGGTTTTGTCTTCCACACCGATATAGAGTTCACCGCCTTCGGCATTGGCAAAACCGGCTATGGTTTTAAGCCAACCAATGATGTCTGTTCGATTGAGCATTGCCTTGCATTCCAATTTATCGTTTTCTATATAAGAAGAGTGAATCAAATCTTCTAAGTTCATATTTCATACCTCTTTGAACTACTTCAAAGTTTACTTCAAAGTCACTTCAAAGTCAACTTCAAAGTCACTTCAAAGTCGCTTCAAAGTTTATCGGCAATCTCATAGCAGAATATGAGCTATGACATAAAAAATCCCCGTTTTACCGGGGATACGATTTTATTTTAGCTGAAGTTTCTTATTTCCGTGATAATCGGGATCATTCTTGTTGAAGAATACGGTCTTGATCAATGGAACGATCATGATGCTGACTGCGGCTATCCAGGCAAGCGGATCGGCAAGGCTGACTGCGATGAAGCTCAGACTGCTTGCGGATGAGTTGATCGGACCGCCGTTAACAAGCTGTGGTAGGAAGAGACAGCAGACGGTTCTGGCAGCGAGTTCTCCGATTCCGGCAAGGAACGGGAACAGAGGATGGTTCAGGCCCTGAAGGGAATGTCTGCAGATGAATAGAACAAGCAAGATCAGATCGCATGGAACACAAAGATACAGATAGAGGTTTCCGTAATGGATGGCTTCCGGTGTGATGTTGTCTGGCTTAAGGAAGATGTGCATGTAAGCTCCGTTGATGGTGATAAGAAGACCTACTGCGGTAAGGATGGCATAGCTGATCAGTCCGATGGCACTTCCGATGATGAGCCCTTTTTTGATTCGCTTGTATTCTCCAGCACCTTGGTTCTGACCGAGATAAGTCATCATGGCGATTGCAATGGATTGGTAGACGTTCATGATCATAAGGTTGATCTTGCAGGCAATGGAGTACCCGACCTGTGCCGGGGTTCCGACAACCAGGGTTCCACTTGCCGTATAGTCAAAGGCGATGACTCCCATCTGCATGATGATGACGCCGATTTCGAGAATGGAAGACTGTAGACCTAAAGGAAGACCAAGCTTCAGATGGTCGATGATAAAGTCGGAACTGACTTTCAGATCTCCCTTCTGATAATGCAGATAATCGTACTTCTTGAAAGCGTAGATGAAGCAGGCGACTGTGGCTAAGGCTTCGGCAAGAACGGTCGCCCAGGCACTGCCGACAACACCCCACTTCAGAGGAACGATGAATAGCCAGTCAAGGAAGATGTTCAGTATGACGCCGAGAATCAAGAAGATAAAAGGAGTGAAGCTATCACCTAAGGCTCGGAGGTTGGAAAAGATGAAGTTGTAGAACATATTGGCGAAAATTCCCAAAAAGATGATGAAGAGATAGTCGTGAGCGGATTCGTAGAGGAGCTGTTGGTTGGCATCAATCTCGCTTGGATTGATTTTCATAAGACTTAACAAACCATTTGTTCCCAAACAGAAGCCGATGGTTAGAAGAACGGTCATGACTAAGCAAAGCAAGAATTGATTATAGAAACTTTTTCTTGCGTTGTTTAAGTTGTTCTCTCCGATTTTATGAGAGATAACAACAGAAAATCCTGAAGTTACACCGATACAGAACTGAAGTGCTATAGAACTAAGACATCCGACATCGTTGATACCTGCAATCTCGTAAGGACCGAGGTTTTGACCGACTATGATAGCATCTGTCAATGTAAATAGCTGTTGGAAGACAAGACTTAGAAGAATCGGAACCATGAAAAGAAGGATGTCTTTTGTGATGTTTCCTTTTGTTAAATCAATCGGATCGAATAGTTTTTTGAATTTTTGCCAAATATTACCCATATAAGATTCACCTTTGAATATCGTTCAATAGAATAATGATTTTTTGTTTTAATTCAAGTCCGTATAAGCGCTTTTAGGATAAATTGTATTTATGCTCACACATAAGAAAAGCCAGGCTTTCGCCTGGCAGAAGGTTTGATGTTATTTGATGACATCCATATGCATATATGGACGCAGGACTTCCGGAACTGTGATACTTCCATCTTCGTTCTGATAATTTTCGATGATGGCTGCAACGGTTCTTCCGACAGCGAGTCCGGAACCATTCAAGGTATGGACGAATTCGGTCTTGCTGTCCTTGCTTCTCTTGAAACGGATATTCATACGTCTTGCCTGGTAATCCGTGTCATTGGAGCAGGAGGAGATTTCTTTGTAGACTTTGGTGGTAGGAACCCACTTTCCATCTTTCTCTTCATAGTCGTTATAGGAAGGCATCCAGACTTCGATGTCATAGCACTTTGCTGCCGAGAATCCGACATCTCCGGTGGACAGACAAACACGACGATAAGGAAGCTTGAGGAGTTCGAGGATTCTTTCGGCTTCTTCGGTCATGGATTCAAGTTCTTCAAAGGAATGTTCCGGAAGAGAGAATTTGACCATTTCGACTTTCTGGAACTGGTGCTGACGGATGATACCTCTGGTATCTCTTCCGGCGGCTCCGGCTTCGGCACGGAAGCAGGAGGAGTAGGCACAGAATCTCTTCGGAAGATCGTCGGCAGAGAGGATTTCGTCACGATAAAGATTGGTAACAGGAACTTCAGCTGTCGGAATCAGCCAATATTCTTCGCCGGTGTTGTTTGTCATATAGGCCTGATCGGCAAATTTTGGAAGCTGACCGGTACCCGTCAGGGATGCTGTATTTACAAGATAAGGAGGAAGGACTTCTGTGAACCCGTTTGCGACATGGGTATCCAACATAAAGGCTGCGACACTTCTTTCAAGTTTGGCAAAGGCACCCATATAGAAGGTGAAGCGGGAACCTGTGACTTTGGCAGCTCTATCGACATCGAATCCGCCAAGTCTCTGACCGATTTCCCAATGGGCAAGCGGCTTGAAAGTGAAGGTTGTCGGTTCAGAATAGTATTTCTCAGGACGATTGAAGGTATCGTCTGTTCCAATCGGAAGCGATTTGTCCGGGAGATTCGGAGTCTTGAGCATCATCTCACGGATTTCTTCTTCGACTTCGGCTCTTTCTTTGTCGAGTCTTGCCATTTCTTCTTTGTCGAAGGAAATCTTCTTCATGAGCTCATTGGCTTCTGCGTCCTTGTGCTGAGCTTTGAGCTTTCCGATGTTCTTGGACTGAGTGTTTCTTTCTGCTTTCAGGGCTTCTGCCTTGACAATGCAGTCTCTTCTTTTCTGATCAAGAACCGGTAATTCTCTAAGGTAGGAGAAGTCTCCGGTTCTGGTAGTGAGGCGTTCTATGACTTCGTCGAGGTTGTCGATGACATATTTCACATCTAACATATGATTATCTCCTTGTTTATCAATATAAATATAGACTTATGGTTTGTTGTTATCAAGATAGAGATGATTTAAAGATTTGAAATGAAGTGATACAAAGACGGAAAATCTTCTGGAAATATGGCGTTCAGTTTCTTTAACAGAGCTAGGTTGAATGAGGGTTTAAAGGAAAGAATCGGCGTATTTGTGGAAGAAAAATCGTAAAGAACATTCGGAAAACACTGAGATCGGGTATAAAGAAGAAGACAGTCGACACTATGGGTTGCGGAACGATAGAGTTCTTCTGGCATTACATCCAGGAAGAGCAGGTTATTCATGGTCGCCATGCTCTCCTTCTTTTTCTCTTTGATGGATGACATGTCCAAACTTCCGAAACAGAGGAATCTTTTGTCTGGAGAGAGCATTGCCAGCTTTTCGATTTTATCGATATCTTTTTTTGAGAAATCGTTTCCCATGAAAAGAATCAGCTTGGTTTCGTCATCAATCTGATAGTAAGAACGGAAGCTTTTCCGCTCGCTTTCCAATGGGATTTCATCGCGGTAGGTCTCCTCCAATTCAAGGAGCTGGATTTTGTCTTCTTTGAATCCGGAGTTGAGAAGGAAGTCTTTCTGTTCTTTGGTGTAGACAAGCAGCCCATCTGCTCGATGGTAGGCATTTAAGGCATCGCTTGTCAAAGATACTTTTCTTGATTCAGGACAGATGACGTCTTCAGGATCGGATAGGGCAAGGATGTTTACTCGATCGCCAGGCTTTACTTCTTTGCTCAGATAACAGTAGTCGTATCCGGACGGAAAAAGAATAATGTCTCTTTTCTCATTCGGATCTAAGGTAAATGGGAGACTATGACGTCTTAGGTTTGCGATGAGGTTTTGCTTTACGACATAGCTGAAAGAATCTTTCAGATGCGGTTTATGGAAAGAAAGATAAATCATAGCCCCTCCTTTTTATTATTCTTCGTCGGATGAATCGTCTTCGGTTGCTCTTTCAAGCAGAGCATCCAATGCTTTCTTGTCGTCTTCTTCCTGTTTTTCTTCTGCCTTATCTTCGATTTCCGGCAGAGTTGCTTCGTAGTCACTTTCGCTCGGAAGAATCGAACAGGAGGAAATCTCTTCTCCGCTTCTTAAGGTCATGACCTTGATACCCATGGTATTTCTGGACATTTCCCTGAATTGACTGAGACTTGTTCTGAAGGTGGTTCCTTGGTTGGTGATGATGATGATATCTTCGTCTCCGTGGACATTCTTGATGGTTACGAGTTTTCCGTTCTTTTCGCCTTCACGGATTGTCTTTACACCTTTTCCGCCACGGCTTGTGATTCTATATTCGGTGCAGTCTGTGATTTTTCCATATCCGTTTTCGGTCAGGGAGAAAATCTTATTTCCTTCAATAGAGGAGACAACGCCGACAATCTTTTCGTTTTCGGGAATATCCATACCGCGGACACCGGCCGCATTTCTTCCCATACAGCGAACGTCGCTTTCATAGAAGCTACAGACTTTGCCTTCACTGGAAGCAAGGCTTACGATGGCATTCCCATTGGTGCATTTGACGTCAAGAAGGCTATCTCCTTCTCGTAGCGCAATTGCATTCTTTCCGTTGGATTTGATGTTTTCGAATTCTTTTCCGGAAACTCTCTTGACGACACCTTTTTCAGTAGAGAAGAAGAGGAATGATTTTTCATAGTCATCCATGGAGATGATGGAGTTGATTTTCTCTCCATCGAGAAGTCTGAGGAAGTTGACAACCGGGATGCCTTTGCTGACTCTTCCGCCTTCCTGAATCTGGTAACCTCTGCATTGGTAGACTCTACCAGTGTTGGTGAAGAAGAGGACGTCAGTTTTGGTTCTGCTATGGCGGAGGATTTCTACTTCATCGTTATCCTTTGTCTGCATTCCCTTGACTCCGACCCCGCCTCTGTTCTGAGCACGGAATTCGCTTGGATCAACTCTCTTGATGTATCCGGCCTTGGTAAGGATGATAAGGATTTCTTTATTCGGAATCAAATCTTCATCGGATTCATCATAGTCGGAATCGGATATTTCTGTTCTTCTGTCGTCTCCGTATTTTTTCTTGATTTCTTCCAATTCATCAATCAAAGTATCTTCCAAAACACTCTGACTAGAAAGTATGAGGTTGTATCTCTCACAATCTTTCGTGAGTCCGTTCTTTTCATCAAGATATTTCTGATATTCAAGACCAGTGAGTTTTCTCAGCGTCATGTCGAGAATGGCCTTGCACTGAATATCGTCGAGATGGAATCTTTCTTCCAATCTTGCTGTGGCTTCTTCATTGGTTTTGGAGGAACGGATGATGTGGATGGCTTCGTCGATGGCGTCGGAGATGGCGATGATACCATCAAGGATATGAATCCTGTCGCTTGCTTTTTTCAGGTCAAACTGAGTGCGTCTGGTAATAATCTGTTCCTGGAATTTGATATAGATATCCAAAGCCTGACGCATGGTAAGGACCTTCGGAGTGCCATTATCGATGGCAAGCATGTTAACGGGGAAGTTGCTTTGAAGCGCAGTGTAATGGAAAAGATGATTCAGAACAAGATCAGGGATTGCCCCTTTCTTAAGGATGACAACAAAATGAGTTCCCATTTTCTGAGATGAATAGTCGGCCACACTTGCGATACCATCGATGGTCTTGTTGTCGGCTAAATCGGCGATATGCTTGGCAAGATCTCTCTTGTTGACCATATATGGGAGTTCGTAGAAGACGATTTCATAGTGTCCGTTTTTCTCTTCCATCCGGTATTTGGCACGGACCTTGACCGAACCTCTTCCGGTTTCGTAATAGCGGCGGATTCCGCTTCTTCCGAGAATGGTTCCACCACCCGGGAAATCGGGGCCTTTCATGATTCCCATGATGTCGAGCGTCGACATTTCAGGATTCTTGATCAAAGCTTGGACGCAGGAAATCGTTTCTCTGAGGTTATGCGGAGGAATCGAGGTTGCCATACCGACAGCAATACCTGAGGTCTCGTTGCAAAGAAGGTTCGGGAAACGGGAGGGAAGAACGGTCGGTTCTTTGCCTTCTGCATCGTAGGTATCCATGAAAGGAACAGTGTCCTTTTCGATGTCCTTGCACATTTCCAAAGCAATTTTAGAAAGTCTTGCTTCGGTGTAACGGGAAGCTGCTGGTTCGTCGCCATCCGGCGATCCGAAGTTTCCGTGACCTTGGACGAGTGTATAACGCATTGCGAAATCCTGGGCAAGACGGCACATGGCAAGATAAATGGCGGAATCACCATGTGGGTGATATTTACCCATGACGTCGCCGACGACACGGGCACTCTTCTTGAATGGCTTGTCTGGAGTGACACCCATATCGTACATATCGAAGATGATACGTCTTTGGACCGGCTTCATTCCGTCTCTTGCATCCGGGACGGAACGGGATGTTAAAGTGGATACGGCATAGTCGAGGAAAGATGCTTTTACTTCTTTTCCGAATTCATCCGGAGTAATACCAGCTACGATACCTTCCTGTAAACCGACGATTCCGGCTCCCGTATCGGAGGTCTGGCTATCCTTGTTTTCGATGGTTTCTTTTTCTGCTTTGTTTTCTTCTTCAGCCATTTTCTTTTCCTCCTATTAGATATCGAGATTTTTGACGAACTTGGCGTTTGCGGTGATGAAGTCTTTTCTCGGTTCGACATTTTCTCCCATCAGATCGATGAGAGCATCATTGGCGTCTTCGGCGTCTTCGATGGTCACTTGAAGCATACGTCTATGGTTCTTGTCCATGGTCGTCTCATCAAGCTGATCCGGATCCATTTCACCGAGACCTTTGTAACGCTGCAATCCATATCTTGCGTTTGCAGGTAGTTTTGCTTTGATTTCGTCTAATTCCTGATCGTTGAAGGCGTAATAGAACTTTCCTTGATAGGATACACGATAAAGCGGAGGCTGGGCGATGTAAAGGTGTCCTGTTTCGACAAGCGGTCTCATGAATCGATAGAAGAAGGTCATCAGCAGGATTCTGATATGGGATCCATCGACATCGGCATCGGTCATGATGATGACTTTATCGAATTTGATCTTCGAGACATCAAAACTGTCTCCCTGTCCAGCACCGATTGCCTGGACCATATTGTAGATTTCGGCATTCTTTTCGATTCTGGTTGCCTGTGCTTTCTCTACGTTCAGAATCTTACCTCTTAGCGGAAGGATGGCCTGCGTTTTGGCGTCTCTTCCTTGAACGGCAGAACCGCCTGCGGAATTACCCTCGACGATGAACAGCTCTCTTTCTTTCGGATCTTTGGAGATACAGTCTGTAAGTTTGTCCGGCATACCGGCACCGACGGACAGCTTTCCGTTGGCAAGTGCTCTTGCTCTTTCGGCTGCTTTTCTTCCTTTGAAGGCAAGAATGACTCTTTCATACCAGGCTCTTCCTTCTTTCGGATGCTCCATAAGCCAGTCTTTGAGATAGTCTCCGACGATGGAGGAGACGACCTTTCTGACTTCGTCGTTCCCGAGTTTGTCTTTGACCTGTCCTTCATACTGGGGATTGGAGTGCTTGATGCTTAAGACGACGGTCAGACCTTCCAGGCAGTCTTCGCTTCGGAAGTTGTCGTCACTTTCTTTGAGCCATTCTTTTGTACGGAAATAATTATTGAGTTCTCTTCCTAAGGCAAGACGGAATCCTTCTTCGTGGGTTCCTCCGCCTGTAGTTCTGATGTTGTTGCAGAACGAATTCATATTGACGATGCCACCTTTGGTAGGCTGCATGGCGCATTCGACGATGATGGTCGTCGGCTTGGCTCCATCGATTCCGCCGGTCTGTACGGTGGATTCGCCGGCAATGTATGGGATGGCTTCGAATGTTTTGTCTTTGTTCTGGTTGATGTAGGCGACATATTCCTGAATACCACCCTGGAAGCAGTAATGGGTTTTCTTAATCTCTTCAGGATTTCTCAGATCTTCCAGCGTGATATCGAGTCCTTTGGTCAAGAACGCGGTCTGACGAATATAGGTATCGATAGTGGAGAAATCGAATACGGTCGTCTCCTTGAAGATGAGAGGATCGGGAGTGAATTCGACGGTCGTTCCGGTCTTATCCATAGGGCATTGTCCGATTACCTGCAATCCCGGAGCAATGGTATGTCCTCCGTTTTCAAAGCGGATCTGATGGATTTTGCCTTCACGATAGACGGTAACGATGACATAGGTGGACAAAGCGTTGACGGCCTTGACACCGACACCATGGAGACCACCGGAAATCTTGTATCCGGTTTTGTCGTTGAACTTTCCGCCGGCATGGAGAATCGTGTAGACGGTTTCCACTGTCGAAAGGCCAGACTGCTTGTTGATTTCCGTTGGGATACCACGGCCATCATCGGATACGGAAATCCGGTTGATAGGATTTTCCTTTGTTCCCGGAAGAATCGTTACCTTGATGTGCTTACAATATCCGGCCATGGCTTCATCGATACCGTTGTCGACGGCTTCTCTGACAAGGTGGTGAAGACCTTTGCTGGATGTGGTTCCAATATACATACCCGGTCTTTGACGGACGGCTTCCAGTCCCTGAAGAATCTGGATGTCGTCTGCGGTGTAGTCTTCTTTGGCCTGGAGTGCTTTTTCTTCGGTTTCTTCGTTGATGTCTTTGTGTTCGACGTGCTCGACGTTGAAGTTTTCCTGCTTGACAGGTTCGACGGGTTTCTTTTCTTCTGGCTGAGGCTTATTGGAGCCTTCGTCTTTGGCGACTCTTTCTACTTTCGCCTTCTGGCGTTCGTAGGCTTCCTGACGCCTCTTTTCGGCTTCGGTCAATTCTTTTGTTTCTTCTTGCATGATTAATTCCTCCGAGATAATTCTGATTTGGTGTCTGAGGTTTCGTAAATGGTATAGTTTTGCAGTCCCTGCGGAAGTCTGGTTCCGGTGACAAAGGTCTGACCGGACTTTTCGGCATAGGACAATATTCTTCTGCTTCGTTCTTCGTCCAAGTCGCTGGTTACATCATCCAGTAGCAGGATAGGGGAACGGTCAAGTATCTGCTGTATTTCATGAAAGAGACTGAATTTCAGCGCTAGGGAAGCGATTCGGTTTTCTCCCTGACTTCCATAGTCGGCAATTGGTTTCTTTCCGATTAGACCGATAAGATTGTCTCTATGGGGCCCGATCAGAGTCGTTCCGCGTATGTTTTCAAGGGATTTGTTGCTTTCGAAGAGATGTATGGAGTTTTCGACGAAGGATTTTTGGTCATCATCGAGGGGGCAGTTGGTTTTGTATTTGAGCTGAAAGCCTTCGTTTTCACCGAACAGTTCTGTATAAATCTGCTGTATGATCCTGTTGATGCTGAGTACGAGTCTTTTCCGTTCGTAGACAATTCGGTAGGAGACGTTGATCAGCTGGTTCCTGTAGGCATTTATGATGTCGATGTCTCCGCTCTGGCTGAGAGCTGCGTTTCTCTCTTTCAGCAGTTTTTTGTATCTGCCGATGGAATAGAGATAGCCGGGGTACAGCTGACTTAGTGTTTCATCGAGGAGCTTCCTTCGGACACCAGGCTCGTCTTTGAAGAAGAAAACCTGGCTTGGCTCATAGCAGACCGCAATCAGCTTGCCTAGAATCATAGAGAGTTTATGAACCTCATCGTCGTCGATGGCAAACAGTTTCCCTTTAGAAGATATGACACAGGATATGGTGTGGATCAAACTGTCTTTCTCGTCATAGAATTCCAAATAGATGCTTGCTTCTTTTTGGCCTCTTTGGATGAGATTTGTATCATCTGCTTTTCGGAAGCTTCTTCCTAGAGTCAGATAATAGATTGCCTCAATGATATTGGTCTTTCCGGAGCTGTTTGGTCCAGTGAGGAATACGGAAGAGGATGGGAATTCGATTTCCAGTGATGGGTAGGATCTGAAATTGTGAAGAATCAGTCTTTTGGCGTACATGTTACCTGATAGATAACCCCGTCAATTTTGACGATGTCTCCGGGTCTTACTTTCTTGCCTCTTCGTGTTTCCTTTTCGCCATTGAATGTGACGTCATGAGAGCTCAAGAAGAGTTTTTCTTCTCCTCCGTTGGAAATCAGCTTGAAATGTTTGATCATTTGTCCGAGCGTGATGTAATCGTCTTTGATGATCATGGTTTTGTTGTCTTCCATATAAATCTCCTCTTCATGTAAAAAGCACTTATAAAACATATATTATTATATATTATATATATATAATAAGCTATTAGTTTTTGCCTGTTTTCCATGCTTTTTTGGAAAATGGAAAGAATGTAAAAAGTGGTTTACTTTTATAAAGAGAAAAATTCCTGATACTGAAAAATGCATATAGGTCAATTCTATATGCATGGGGCATTTTCATCCGCTTTGATGGGTCTTAGTTTTTCGTCTATTCTGGAATAAACAAACCGACATATGAAGTACATATAAGGGAGGCCAAGATTTGTTTCAATCAGCGAATCTTGGAGTAAGGTCATTATCTCTCTTCTCATGTTTCCTTCGTAGATGGAGGAACGGATATTGAAGACAAGGAGGAAGAATTCCCACAGGAACTGCGACATGAATCCGATCAGGAATATTTGTGCAATGTTGGCCTTCTCCTTTTTCTCCGTTCTTGTCAGATTGTATATGATGAGGATGGTGTAACCGATAAGCATGATTAAGGCCATGATTCCATGGTACTTTCCAGTCGATCTTGTTGTCGTGAAATAGATCATGTCGGAAATGGAATTATCGAATATGGTTGCCACCAAAGGAATCGTACACCAGTAGGTAACGATAAGCCAAGTGAATTCTTTTCGATTGTCGTCTTTTTTCAGCCATAGCCAGATGAAGGCAAAATCAAGGATTCCATAGGATAGAGACATCCAAAGAAGAACCAAGGATGTGACAAGACTGGATGCCGTTTGTGTGTTTGAGGAAATGTTGATGGAAATCTCCCGGGATCCGGATATCAAATAAAAATACCCGTAATCAACAAGCCAATAGAGGATTCCTCCGAATAACGACCAGAGAATGGTGACATATTTCTTTTTTTTGAACAATAGAAAAAGGAAAAGAATGAGGCAAAGGGAATCGATGATGATGTAGCTTAAAGAGAAATGTCTTGTAGGTTGGACATAGTCAATGTTTTCTGTGAATGCAATCATAGTTACATTATAAAATAGCTGGATTTGATTTCCTATTGTTTTATGATTTTGCTAGTCGTTATTTTTGATTCTGTAAACATCAAGTGTTTACAATTTACAAAATATTTTTAGGGTGTTATATATAATTTTAATTTAATTTACATGTAATTATTATTTTTAAATAGGAATTGATATATTAAATTTTTCTTTAAAAATGAGATTTTATTTAAAAAATATTCTACTGTGAATATAATATTCAAGAGAGGTTTTCAATGTCTATTTTATTATTGATTGTTATTTATTTGATTTTTGTTTCTCTTGGCCTTCCGGATAGTATCCTAGGTGGCACATTTCCGGCTATTGCCAATAATCTGAACATCAGCGAGGATTTGGCAGGCTATATCGGTCTTGTCATCAGCGGGTGCACGATTGTCTCTTCTCTTTTTTCAGAACGCATGATTCGGAAGTTCTCAACGAAATTCGTTGTTTCTTTTTCGATTCTTCTGACTGCTTTAGGACTGGTATGTTTTTCTCTGGTAAGAGCAAAATATGTTTGGGCTTTCTTTCCAATCGCCGTACTTCTTGGGTTGGGCGCTGGTGCCATTGATTCGGCACTCAACAACTATGTTGCCTTGCATTATAAGTCAATCCATATGAACTGGCTTCATTGTTGTTGGGGAGTAGGTGCGTCTGTTTCTCCTCTTATCATTGCTCCGTTTATCGATCCTGAAAACGCGTCTAGCGGATGGAACAAAGGTATCCTCCTTATTGGTTTGATTCAATTCGGAATTGCATTGATTTCTTTTGCTTCGCTTCCTTTATGGGGAAAGATGGAGAAAAAGAAGCTTCAGGAGAAGGATCAAGAACAGAGCATTGGCAAAAAGAATAAAAGGAATTTGGCAGCGAATCCGGTTTTTTATCTTTCTATGCTTGGATTTTTCTCTTATTGTGCTTTGGAAACGACAACTGGGAATTGGGCTGGATTCTTTTTTAATCTAGGAAAAGGATTTGATACGAAGACTTCTGCAAAACTGGATTCGATGTTCTATATTGGTATTGCTATCGGAAGATTTTTGTCAGGTCCCCTTTCTTTGAAACTGAATGAGAAGAAAATGATCCGAATCGGAGAAACGATTCTAGTTGTTGGAGCTGTTCTTGCCTGCCTGCCTTTCTCTGATGTTCTTTCTATTGTCGGCTTTTGTCTGATTGGACTTGGATGTGCACCGATTTATCCGAGCATCATCAAGTCAACTCCGTATCGTTTTTCCAAAGAGACATCGCTTCATGTGATGGGACTTCAGATGGCAATAGCCTATTGTGGCAATATTCTTGTTTCTCCTCTTTATGGTTTCTTGGCAAAGAAGTATCAGGCGTTTTTCTGCCTACCCTATGTTGTTCTTGCTTTTGCCCTGATTATGATTCTGTCTCATGAAATCATAAATATAAAATTAGAAAAACGTGACAAGATGTTGAGCGAGGCGGAAAAAGAGCTTTATGTTTGAACTTCGTTTTCAAGTATAATGAAATAAGCAGAATTTGAATGGAGGGTGATTTTTATGGAAAACAATGAAAATTACAATAAGGATGTTCTTATGTTGATAAAGAAGAAAATGTTGGAACCGAAATCGTTTGATGTGCTTTCGGATTTCTTTTCTCTATTTGCGGATGGAACAAGGTTGACAATTATCTGTCTTTTGATGCATAACGAGCTTTGTGTCAATGATATTGCGACCATTTTGAATGTTTCTCAGTCTGTGGTATCTCATCAGCTTCAGATCTTACGTAAGCATGATATTGTCGATTATCGAAAGGAAGGAAAATCTGTTTTTTATCATCTTTCGGATAATCATATCAAAGATCTTTTTTCCACAGGACTTGAGCATGTATCCGAAAAAGATGAAATGCTCTACAATGATAGAAAAAAGAAGGGGTATTGATATTCGTGTTTTATCAATAATCTGAAAACAATATAATGAATCTTCTTTTGGTTTAGCTGAATCGAATTTCTCCATTTAAAGGGATGATTGTGGATTATATAAATATATAAATACAAATCAAGCGCATAAATAGAATTTTCTTATTGATGGGATATTTTTCCATTTGATTCTTTCTGCTTTGCTTGTTTCCTCAAAAAAGATTTTTAGATGGTTTGTCATTTACAAATTTTCTTTCGCGCCGTTGAAGATAGGGTCAAGAGCGAGGAAATAATGACGAAACTTTTAGAATGATGTTTTTGATTTTGCCGTACAATGGATCGGACTGACAGTATCTTTGTTCTGGCTGATATATTATCGCTTTTGGATGATTCAAAACCGAAACAGGAAAAACAGCAAGAATGAAATGGTTCAATTTTTTAATCATACGATTATATATAATCTTGGGTTATCAAGGAAAATTCACATAATGAAAAAACGGCATCATTTTATTTTGGTGCCGTTAAATTGTTTGACTAGTTGCTTCGTTTCTTTCCCCAAAAGAAGAGGGCTACGGTTCCTGGACCGGTGTGAGCACCGATGGTTGTTCCGATGGAATAGATATGGACCTTGCCGTCTTTGATGTGTTTGAAATTCTTTTCAACGAGATCAGCAACTGCTTTGGCATAGTCCATGCAATTGCTTTCGGAAATGAACACTTTTCCATCATAGTCTAGTCCTTTGTCTGCACACTCTACCATCTTCTGATAGATTTCCTGCTCGACTTTCTTGATGGTTCTGATTTTTTCTCTTGGAATAAGTCTTCCGTCTTCGTCCATATTGAGAAGAGGGCAGATTTTCAAAAGGTTTCCGAAGAATCCGCTGGCTTTGGATATTCTTCCTCCTCTGACATAATATTTCAGGTCGGTGGAGAAGAACCAATGGTTAAGCTTCAGCTTGTTTTCTTCTGCAAAATTACGGATTTCTTCGATGGATTTTCCTTCGTCTCTTAAATCAGCAAGTTTATCCATGAAGAGACCATATCCTGAAGAGGCTCCTTTGGAATCTACAATATAGATTTTTCTTTCCGGGAATTTTTCGTGAAGGATATTTGCGGCTGTTGTTGCAGAATTGAATGTTCCAGAGATTCCGGTAGACAGGGTTACATGAAGGATATCTTTTCCTTCTTCAAGGAATCTAGAAAAGTAATCCATGTATTCACCGACGGAGACCTGGGAGGTCTTTGTCATAGCTCCTTCTTCCATGGCTTGGTAGAATTTTTCAAAGGGAATCGTTTTTCCCAGATCGTCGACATATTCTTTGTCACCGAGAATATAGTGGAACGGAATGAAATGCAAATTTCTTGCCTTGATGACCTCTTCCGGAAGATCGACGGTTGAGCAACAGCTCAGTATGAATTCTGACATGCTAGGTTTTCTCCTTATTATCTTTTCAGCAATACGCTAGTTATTTTACACTGAAAGGTTCTAAAATGAAAAGGATAGATTATTAGGCTTAGGAGAATTGTGAGTGTTTGTGCGAGCGTATAAGGTAGTTTAGACTAACATCAAATTTTGCTTTTTTTGCCTTGTAATCCCCTTTCACAAGCAAAAAGAAATGTCTATAATAGGTTCGTAACCAATTTTTGTTATTGGAGGAAAAATATGGCTAAAGAGAAGTTTACGATGAAATCTGTAGATGGTAACACTGCTGCTGCACTTGGCTCCTACAAGTTCAGCGAGGTTGCTGCTATCTACCCGATCACTCCTTCTAGTCCGATGGCTGAACATGTCGATGAATATGCTGCTGCCGGTATGAAGAATGTATTCGGTGATGTCGTTAAGGTTGTTGAAATGCAGTCTGAAGCAGGTGCATCCGGTGCCGTTCATGGTGCCTTGCAGGGCGGTTCCTTAGCCGTTACTTATACTGCTTCTCAGGGCCTTCTTTTGATGATCCCGAACATCTACAAATGGGTTGGTGAAGAGCTTCCTGCCGTCTTGCACTGTGCTGCAAGATCTTTGGCTAGTCGTTCTCTTTCCATCTTCGGAGACCATGGTGACGTTTATGCCTGCCGTCAGACTGGTGCTGCCATGATCTGCGCACACTCTGTCCAGGAAGTTGCTGATCTTTCTCCTCTTGCACATCTTATTGCTATCAAGGCTTCCACTCCGGTCATTGATTTCTTTGATGGTTTTAGAACGTCCCATGAAATCCAGAACGTCGAATTCATCGATGATGCTTGGTGGAAGAGCCAGCTCGATGAGGTCGCTTTGGATAACTTCAAGAAGAGAGCTCTGAATCCACATGGTCATCCGGTTACCCGTGGTGGTGCCGAAAATGATGATATCACCTTCCAAGGAAGAGAAGCTCAGAATGTTCATGAAGACGAAATCGTCGATGTTGCCTGCGAATATTTCCAGAAACTCAGCGAAGCCAGCGGACGTCCGTATGCTCCGTTCACCTATTATGGTGATCCGAATGCTGACAGAGTCATCATTGCCATGGGTTCTGTCACAGAAACTGCTATCGAAGTGGTTGATGATCTTCTCAAGAAGGGTGAACATGTTGGTCTTGTGAAGGTTCATCTTTATAGACCGTTCTCTGTCAAACATCTCCTTAAGACTATCCCAGCATCTGTCAAGAAGATTGCTGTTTTGGATCGTACCAAGGAACCGGGTGCTGATGGTGAACCGCTCTATCTGGATGTTATTGCAGCTCTTAAGCAGGGTGGAAGAAATGATATCGAAGTCCTCGGCGGACGTTATGGTATTTCTTCTAAGGATACTGCCCCGAAGCATGTCAAGGCAGTCTTTGACTTCCTCGATGCTGAAAAGCGTTGGACTGGATTCACTGTCGGTATTGTGGATGATGTCACCCATCTTTCCATTCCGGTCGATGATGAATATAAAGTTCCGCATGATTATTCTTCCTGTTTGTTCTATGGTTTAGGCTCTGATGGTACTGTTTCCGCAAATAAGTCCTCCATCAAGATTATCGGTGATGAAACTCATCAGTATGCTCAGGCTTATTTTGCATACGATTCTAGAAAGGCCGGTGGTGTTACCCGTTCTCATTTGAGATTCGGTCATTCTCCGATCCATTCTACTTATTATGTTGAAAATGCGGACTTCATTTCCTGCTCTTTGGATTCCTATATTTTCAAGTTTGATATGATTTCATCTTTGAAGGATGGTGGTACTTTCCTTCTTAACACGGATATGGATGATGAAACTCTCATCAAATCCATGCCGAACAAGATGAAGAAGCAGCTTGCCAAGAAGCATGCTAAGCTTTATGTCATCGATGCTAACAAGATTGCTCTTGAGACAGGTATGGGAAGACATACCAATACGATTCTCCAAGCTTCCTTCTTCTATCTCAATCAGCAGATTATGCCATATGCCGAAGCTAGCGACTGGATGAAGAAGTTCGCTGCCAAGACTTATGCTAAGAAGGGCCAGGATGTTGTCGAAAACAACTACAAGGCTATTGATGCAGGTACTCAGGGCCTTAGAGAAGTCGCTGTCGATCCTAGCTGGGCTGATCTTGAAGTCACAGGACGTGGAAACAAGACCGGTGATGAGTACTGGGATGAATATGTTTCCATCATCAATGATCTTGGTGGATATGATCTTCCGGTTTCGACTTTCAGAAAGTGGGAACTTGAAGATGGTACAATGCGTCCTAATATCACTTTCCAGGAAGATAGAGCCATTGCTGACCGTGTCCCGGTCTGGAACAAGGAAAATTGTATCCAGTGCAACCAGTGCGCCTTTGTCTGTCCTCATGCTACTATCCGTCCGTTCTTACTTGATGATAATGATATTGCCAAGCTTCCGGAAGATGAGAGAGAGGATGTCTTGCCAGCTATTGGCGGACCGAAGGTTAAGGATCTTAAGTTCCGTATCCAGGTCTCTCCGATGAACTGCGTCGGTTGCGGACTTTGCGTCAATGTCTGCCCTGGTAAGCCGAAGAAGGATGCCGAAGGCAAGATGATCAAGGATGAAAACGGCAAGCTTGTTATGGAGAAGGCTTTGAAGCTTTCTGAAGCAAAGCACGAATTCCATCATGAAGCTGCTGCTAAGGTCCTTTATAAGGAAATCGAACCGAAGATCGGATATTATCCGGCTGGAACTGTGAAGGAAATTGCCTTCCACAAGCCATATCAGGAAGTTTCCGGTGCCTGTGCAGGCTGCGGTGAGACTCCGTACTATCGTTTGGCATCTCAGCTCTTCGGACCTGATATGTTGGTTGCCAATGCTACTGGATGTTCTTCCATCTATAATGGTTCTACTCCGCTTACTCCGTTCATCACCAACAAGAACAATGAAGGTATTGCTTGGGCTAACTCTTTGTTCGAGGATAATGCCGAATATGGTTATGGTATGAGAATTGCTACCGATCAGAAGCTTTCCAGAATCTGCCGTATCATCACTGACAACATCAATTCCGTCGAATCGGAGCTCAAGGATGTTCTCAATGATTATATGCTTAACATCAAGAACAGAGCTCACATCCGTGAGATTCTTCCTAAGATGCTCCATTATATCAATGCGTCTGCAAATGAAGGAATCAAGGCTCTTCTCCCGATGAAGAACGATCTTCTTGACAAGTCTGTCTGGATTATCGGTGGTGATGGATGGTCTTATGATATTGGCTATGGCGGAGTCGATCATGTCTTGGCCAGTGAAGATGATGTCAACATCCTCATCCTTGATACGGAAGTCTATTCCAATACCGGCGGTCAGATGTCTAAGTCTTCTCAGACGGGTCAGATTGCTAAGTTTGCTGCTTCTGGTAAGAAGACGGCTAAGAAGAATATGGCTTTGATGGCAATGGCATATGACCATGTCTATGTCGCTTCCATCTCCATGGGATCTAATCCTGCTCAGGCGATCAAGGCTTTACAGGAAGCTGAATCCTATAACGGTCCGTCTCTTGTCATGGCTTATGCTCCTTGCGCCAACCATGGTATCAAGGGTGGTCTTGGTAACTCTATGGCTCAGGAGAAGATGGCTGTTGATTCTGGCTACTTCCTCACCTTCACATGGGATCCAAGAAAGATGGAAAAGGGAGAGAATCCTCTTACCATGTCTTGCAAGCCTGACTTCACCAAGTATCGTGACTTTGTCATGACTTCTTCCAGATATTCTCAACTCTTCCGTGTCAATCCGGATCATGCTGAAGAGCTTCTCAACAAGTCTGCCAAGTATGCAGAACAGCGTTATCATGATATTCTCAGATATGCTGGTCTTGAGAAGTAGTTTCTGAATCTATATTGAGTTAAGGCTATCGGTGAGATATACCGGTAGCCTTTTTGTCATAAATAAAAATCCTATTCTGAAGATTCTCCAGTATAGGATTTTTTTGATGTTATTTGTTTTCTTCTTTGCTGAAGAGAATGGTGACCGTAAAAAGATTGTTTTTCTGCGAGATGGTTAGAATCCCGTTATAGAGATCTACGATGTTCTGAATGCTTTTCATTCCGTAACCATGAAGAGCTTTATCTCTGTTTGTCGTGATAGGAAGGTTTTCTGAGAAGTGGATTTGATCTTTCAAATAGTTCTGGAAGACCAAAATGATATTGTCACTTGTATTATTCAATGATATACGGATTATTTTCCGCTCTTTGTCTTCTATTCCGCTTAAATAGTTTTCGGCATTTGTCAACGCATTAGAGAAGATGGATGCTATGTGATGTGGTTTCATGAATTCTAATAATTCACCATGAATGGAACAAATAAGCTCAATGCCTTTTTGCGAGCATAGATAAGCGTGTTCGCTAAGCATGATATCGATGGTCTGGTTTCCGGTTGCAAATTTTGATATTTTGGAATTTTCGATTTCGTTTAATTCTTCTTTTTGGTTTTCCGATAATTCGGCTATGTTGTTCATCTGCTTCAAATCATGTTCGCGCATGTTTATTCTTTCGATGATTTTCTTGGTTTGATCGTATTGGCTTTTTTCCTTTTCAAGAAGGAAGGAGATGATTTTCTGCTCTTCCGTCAGTTCGTGGTTCCTGCAGTTGATGTCGTTGATGAGAATGACAAATAAGGCGATGGAGGCAAACAGCAGCTGTACGATGTTCAGCGTCAGCGGGTTGGAATAATATCTCTTGTAATCCGACTTGTAAACGGCGGAAAGAAAAGCGAAGATGAATAAACCGAAGAAGCAAGTCAGAATCATCCAAGAATGGTGGAATGATACTTTTTTGAATTTTTTCTTTCTGACACTTATGAAAAAGACAAATGTGTAAGTGATAAGGAATATGATCGGGACTTTTATTGCATAGGAAAGAAAATAGTCATTTGTTAATGCATCGAGATGGGGAGTGAGCATGTAGTACAGGGAAGAAAGGCAGAACTGTAAGGCATAGATATCCGTTGCATAGAAGAGAGCCTGCATGATATTGATTTTGAAGGAACAAAGCGAGCAGAGGAATACGGATGCGATTGCGAGGAAATAAACGAGAAATTCCGGGCAGTTCGGGATTTTTTTCAAAAGACAGGCTAGAATGAAGAAACATGGTATTGTCAGATACCAGAATTTTCTTCTGTCCTTCCATGGCAAGAACAGACAGGCCGCTAGGTATAATTCCAAAATAAATTGATATTGGATGAATAGTTTAAACACAGGGTTGTTAATCATAAGGCGATGGTTCCTTTCCTGATTAGATATTGGCTGAATTCTTCCATAAAATCATTTTTGAATATTCTAGATAAAGGTATTTCTGTTCCGTCGTCTATGAGGATTTTGTCTGCTTTGACTTTTTTGATGTGGCATAGGTTGATCAGAAATGACTGACCTGCTTTTGAAAAAGAAAATCCGGAAAGTGATTTAGATATGTCGTTCATGCTGCCTCGTACCTTGACCGGATTTTCTTCGTAGCCGCTGCTTGATATGAGATGGAAGTATAGGTTGTGTTTTTTGACTTCGATATACTGAATATCTTTTAGCTCAAGCACGATGATACCTTGAAAGGATTTGAGCTGTATTTTTCTGCTTATGGTTTCGTTTATGTCATCTAGATATTTCAAGGCATGGGTCAGATTCAGATTGAGGGAATAGTCTGATATCGGTTTTACCATGTAGCCTATGGCATTGACTTCATATCCATTGATGGCAAACTGCTGATAGTTTGTGCAGAAGAGGATGGCTGTGTTTTGTGACTTTTTTCGTACTTCTTTTGCGATTTCGATTCCATTCATCTGAGGCATTTCCACGTCCAAAAAGAGGATATCGGTTTGTATTTCTTCTTTCAGGTATTCTCTTCCGGAGGTAAATATATGGATTTCAAATTCACATCCGCGGGATGCTTGGAAGGATTCGATTTTCTGCTTTAGATTTTCGGATGCCTTTATATCATCATCTATTATCACTAAGGTATACATGATTTTTGGTATCTTTCCCCCTTTATTTTATTGCAAGAGCTTTGAACTTGGGATGTATTTTGGGTTAATTTCAATGTAATGTATGACAAAAAATAGCAAAACGCTGAAACCGATTTCAAAATATGGAATGCAATCAAACAAGGAGGGATTTTACCGGATGCTGGAAATTGCCATAGTGAATTCGGATGAAATTATCCGAAGCAGGCTTTCTTCAATGATAGAGAAATTCTTTTCAAATAAAGAAATCAAGCCGAATATTTCTTCTTATAATGATGGGAAAACTTTCCTTAAGAATGATAAGAACATTGATCTTCTGATAATAGATTTTGATGGAAAGAGCAAATCTGGTCTTCAGATTGCCCAGGATTTCAGAGAAAAACATTCGGACAAAGGAATCATATTTCTGATCGAAAAAGAAGAGAATGCCATTCTTGGTTATCAGGTATTTGCAACAGGATGCCTGATGAAACCGATTGATGAAATTATGCTTGATTTATTCTTAAATAAGGAATATTTGAAGAAAAAAGACGAAGATAGTGCCAAGATATCCATTAAATCAAAAGATGGGCTGTTTGCCATTCGTTACGAAGACATCGCCTATATCGAGATTCAATGTCATACTTTGATGGTACATTATTTCAAGGATGGGGAATTGAAATGTCTTGTCTCAAGAAGCTCTTTGAAGGAATATGAGGAAAGACTTTCCGGTAGGAATTTTGCTAGATGCTGTGTCTATGCTTTGGTCAATCTGAAACACGTTTCCGCAATCAAATCAAAATCTGTCCATATTGGTAAAGCCAACGTCGTTCTTCCTCTCAGTGCTTCCAATAAGGAAAATTTTATATCTACGTTTATGCAATATCTTTCTGACTTTTCGGTTTTATCAGGAGATGATATTTTCTTTTGACTTCGAAGGCAACCGCTTACATTCCGCGAGCAAAAAATCATGAATTTTGGGCTCTAATTCGGTTGATGTATGACAATCGTTTGGATATTTCCTTTTTGAAAAATAGAATGAAATCAGTTTGAAGTAACATTCAAGGAGGAATATATGAAACATTCAAACGTAAGAAGAAACATCCGTAAATTCTCCCTCTTTTTTGCTGTTCCGGTTCTTGCGGGAACATTCAGCAATGTCATGCATCCAGCAGATTTGGCTGATTTCTCTTCTTTGAAGGGGAAGCATATCATCGGTGCTGATGGTGGCATGTATTATTCCGAGTTCAGCAGCAATGATGAACTGAAGGAAGCTACGAAGGAAAAGAACAAGGAACTTGTCGCTGATTCTGTCATCCTTCTTAAGAACGGTGGCGGTGCCTCTGGCAAAGAGAACATGCTTCCTTATTCTGGAATGAAGAATATTTCCCTCTTCGGCGTGAATTCGTGGGCTTATGCCTATGGCGGAACCGGATCTGGTTCTGGTCAGCTTGAGAAGGGAGCCGATATTTATTCTTCTTTGGAAAATGCCGGATTGAAGATCAATCCTAGACTGAAACAGCTCTATATGGACCACTCTGCAGGTTCTCTTTCTGCTGAAGCAAAATGGTCGACTCCTACCTATGAAGATACGGAACTTTCGATGGATCTTTATACGAATTCCATTACCTCTACATATCAAAGATATCATGATGCTGCTTTTGTCTTCCTCTCCAGACTCGGCGGAGAAGGTGCTGATTTGGGCAGAAAAAATGTTGCCGGCCGTGATGATCCCAACATGCATTATCTTGAGCTGACTACCAAAGAAAAAGCTCTGATCAAACATGTCGAAGACAATTTTGACAAGGTCGTCGTTCTTATCAATTCCGGTAATATCCTTGAGATGGGCGAACTTCAGAATGATCCGAAGATCAGTGCCATCTTAAGCATTGGACAGACCGGAGACTATGGTTTTGATGGTGTTATCAAGGTCTTGACCGGAGAAGTTTCTCCTTCCGGAAGAACGGTTGACATCTGGGCTAGAGACTTTACCACGGATCCTACTTATCAGAACTTCGGAGACGGGAATCAGACCGTTGAACAAGGTACAAACACAGATTATGTCAGCGGAGGAAAGACTTTTGGTAAGGAAGTCGAATACGAGGAAGGTATCTACCTTGGTTATAAGTATTATGAAACCATGCATAATGAAATCAAGGCTGGCAAGGTCAACCTTGGCGACGCTGCCACAAAGAAGGTGCTTGGCAGTGCTGATTTAGGAAGCGAATTCAGGGATGCAGATGACTGGTATGACAAGACCATCGTCTATCCGTTCGGTTATGGTCTAAGCTACACCAACTTCGAATGGTCGAATTTCACCGTCAGTAAGACCGGCACCGGAAAGGACATGAAGCTTGAGGCTTCTGTCGATGTCACAAACAAAGGAACCGTCAAGGGCAAGGATGTCGTTGAGCTTTATATGAATGCTCCTTATACCTATGGCGGAATTGAAAAGTCTTATGTCAAATTGGTTGGATTTGAAAAGACGAAGGAGCTGAAACCGGGAGAAAAGGAAACCGTCAAGATCAGTTTTGACGCCTATCAGGTTGCTTCTTACGATTACAATGATGCCAACAAGAACGGATTCAAGGGCTATGAAATCGAGCAGGGTCAGTATAAGTTCTTTGCAAGCAAGAATTCCCATGAACATGTTCTGACGGAATCTGTGAATTTGGAAGCCTCCAAGATCGAAACCTCCAAGGAAACCGGTCATAAGATCGAAAACGTCTTTACCAAGAACGAAGAAGGCTCCATGTATAACTATGCTTCCATTTCCCCGACTATGACAATCCTTTCCAGAAGCAATATGATCTCTACCTTCCCGGTTGCACCGACGGAAGCTGAACGTACCATTACGGATGCATCTGATTCTACGAAGAATGCCAAGACGGCAGGAACAGAATTCGAAATCACTAAAGGCGAAATCTATAAGAAACTCAATTTCGGTTTCATCTTCGGAAAAGATGATGAATCCAAGGAAAGATGGAACAAGTGGGGAAACAACAAAGACAGTGTCATCCCATCTAACTGGACTCAGGCAGAAAATGAAAATGGTGAAGTGAAGATCCGTCTGGCCGACATGATGGGACTTAATCCGTATGATACGACCTCCATTGTCACATCCGACAATAAGAACATCAATGGATTAACCCATGCTGCTGCTTGGGATGCCTTCATGAATCAGCTTACTTATGAGGAACTCAAACTGCTGAACACAACCGGATTCTTCAAGACAACACCGATCGAACGTATCGGAAAGGAAGAGGCTGTCGATCCGGATGGACCGTGTACCATCGGTGGTCAGACCAAGGACGGATATATTTCCGCAAGAGGTTCCTCTGGAACAAGATATTGGGCAACTTCCCAGACTCTTGCCGCTTCCTGGAACCAGACTTTGGCCGGCGAATTCGGAAGACTTATCGGCGAAGAAGGTATGTGGAACGGATACAACGGTTGGTATGCTCCGTCCATGAATACTCATAGATCGCCGTTCTCTGGACGTAATTTCGAATACTATTCTCAGGATGGTGTCCAAGCTGGACTTATCACAAGCAAGGTCATTGCCGGAGCAAGCAGCCGCGGTGTCTATTCCTATATCAAGCATTTTGCTCTCAACGATCAGGAAACCAATCGTGGCGGTGTCTGCACCTGGGCTGACGAACAGAACATCCGTGAAAACTACCTGACTCCTTTCCAGTATGCTGTCGAAGAAGGCGGTTCTGCCGGTATTATGACTGGATTCAATCGTATCGGTACTGTTGCCAACTCTGAACATTATCCGCTTCTTACCGAAATCTTAAGAGATGAGTGGGGATTCAGAGGACATATCGTCACAGATTACAAAGTCGGTAATGTCGGAGATAAGACAAACAACCTTGAAGTAATGACAAGAGCCGGAAATAACATTCCGCTTGATGATAAAGCTAAGAATGCCAGAGGTGGCGGAGAATGGGATAAGACTCTCCGTGGTGGCAAAGGTGGAGTAAAGGTAGGAAAAGTCACTCTCAATCAGCAGGGCAATCCGACCTATTCCACAACGGATTTCGTCAGCGATACTCTTTCTACGAACATCCAGTACTATTACACCAGAGTCAGAGCGATGGAACTGCTCTATACTTCCGCTAGATCCAACCTTATGGATAATGGAGCTGATTTCCTCAAGAATTTCCAGAATCAGGAAGTTGTCTTCTATAAGGGGATTGCAGGAACAAAGAGCCTGAAAGTCGGCTTTAAGGAAGGTAGCGACGTCCGCTATGAAGTCGTGGAAGACAAACTTCCTCAGGGCGTTACCTTCGATTCCAAGACCGGCACATTCAAGGCTGCCAGTAATGCTGAAGCTGTAACCGGAACGGTGAAGATCGTTGCCCATTATGATGGCTGGGCTGCTTCCAAGCCGATTACCGTCACAGTCAGATTCGATGAGCCGATTCAGTTTGCCGGTGATACTTCCATCGCAAAAGGCGCTTCCTATGAAGCCACTGTCAGCCAGGATCTTTGGAAGGCAAAAGAGAATCTCGGTGCTCAGGAAGCCGGTGTCATTTCGGTCGACAGTACTGTCAGTGGACTTCCGGATGGACTTAGCTATGATGCAAAGACCGGTAAGATCACCGGAACTGCGACAACTGCCGGTGAATACAATGTCAAGATTCAGTACAAGGTCAAGGAAAGAACCATCATCAGTTGGTGGGGATATGTCTTCCCGCAGGAAAAGACGAATACCTATACCCGTGAAATCACTTTGACTGTCGGAGAACTTGTCACTGTCAAATTCGGAGACCAGACCATGAAGGTCGAAAAAGGCTCTGTCATGGAAGCTCCTGCTGCACCGGAAGCTCCGGAAGGAATGGAGTTTGTCGGCTGGTCTACTGCTAGTGGCGAAATCTTCGATTTCTCCAAGACGATTGATGCAGATATGGAATTCTCTGCTGTCTACAGAAAGAAAGCCGATGTCATCGAATATCGTGTCCATGAAGGCAAAATCCAGGCCAGAACCAATGGCGGTGAATGGGTCGATGTCGTTTCCTTGGATGAAATCAAGGGCGATAAAGGCGACACTGGCGAAGCTGGAGAGAAGGGTGATAAAGGCGATAAAGGCGACAAGGGAGACAAAGGTGACAAGGGCGATGCCGGTGAAAACGGCAAGGATGGTGAGAATGCCAAAGGCGGCTGCGGCGGATCCATCGTCGGAGCTACTACGGCTATCGGAGCCATTGCTCTTCTTGCTTCTGCTGTCATTCTGAAGAAGAAACGTGAAGAAGAATAAGATTCTATAAATTGTGCAAGCCAGGAATAAAAGCCTGGCTTGCCTTTGATTAAATGAGGGGAAAGAACATGAAAAAGAAAAGGTTTCTTTTGTCCGGAATCGCATTGGGGCTATTTGCTGCTCCGTTGATGTCCTGTGTTGCCAGTGTTCATTGTATCAGTCATATCGATTCCAACAATGACGGCAGATGCGACCATTGTGGACAGAAGATGGAAATCAAGAAAGAGACGGATATCCAGAAAATCGAAGTATCCGTTCTTCCCTTGAAGACATATTATGCCTTGGATGAGGCTTTGGATCTGACCGGCGGTATTCTTACTGTCAGTTATAAGGATGGAAAGCCGGACAAGGAAATTCCGCTTACGGATAAGTCGTTGACAATCAGCAAACCGAACATGTCTTCGAAAGGAAAGAAGCTTGTCGGTATTACTTATGAAGGGATGAAGACGTCGTTTAAGATCGAGGTCGGTGACAAGAGGTTCGTTGTCAGTTTTGATCTTGGATATAGCGGTGCCGCAAAAATCGATTCTCAGGATGTCGTTATCAAAGGTCTTGCCACAAAGCCTGCGGACCCAACACGTGATGGCTATGATTTCGGCGGATGGTTCAAAGAAGCCTCTTGTAAAAATCCGTTTGATTTCATGTCTGATGAAATCATGTCCGATACAACCATCTATGCAAAATGGTACAAGCAGTACGAAGTCGTATTCAAGGCCAACTATTCTGATGGAAAAGATATTGTTTCCCGTACGAAACTGGGTAAAGTTCCTAGCGATGTTGTTCCTGAAGAGAGGACGAACTATCGCTTTGCTGGATGGTACGAAGATGAAGGCTGTACAAAACTTTTTGACTTCAATAAGGAAATTACCGAAAAAGTCGTTCTCTTTGCAAAATGGGTTTCGGAGAATGTCACATTCCATACCATCACTTTCAATGAAAATTATGGAAGCGAACCCAAAATCACAACAGCAAGCGTTGCAGAAGGAGAGGCGTTGTCTAGACCTACTAATCCGACAAGAGCGAATGTCACTGAGAAGGGACACCAGGCTCAGAATTTCCAGTTCAAGGGTTGGTATAAAGACAAAGAAGGGAATGAGCCATATGATTTCTCTTCTGGAGTGACTTCCGATCTGACTTTGTATGCTGGCTGGACAGGCCAATATATCTTTGAGGCGGAACATGTCAGCTTCATCGATGAGACTTCTGGCATGCCGATTCAGGGTATGGGAGCTTCCGGCGGCTCGGAAGGTGCAAACATGGTGGATTCACCGGCACCGGGAACGGAAGGAATCAATGCATCCAATGGGTATTATGTCACGTATCTCTTTGCACCTTTCCTCACTTTGACATTCAACATCGATTCTGATCGTGCGGTGAATGATGCCAAGCTGACTTTCAGAATCACTTGCGAGAAAGTCGGCTATGCTCTTTCTCCGACAGAGCAGGACGGTGAGACGGAAAACGGAACGATGATTTCCAACTATACCATCACATGCAACGGCAATGCCATCGATTATCCGCTTATCGAGGTTGCCGATACTACCGGTCATGAGGATACAGGTGGTGTAAGACCGTTCTCTGATCATGTATTGACGACTTCGCTGAATCTGCAAAAAGGCCAGAACAAATTCAAATTCATTTCCTCCAACAGTCACGGCATGGGTGGAACCATGGCGGCAACGGCTCCGGTTATCGATTGCATCAAGATCGATACGAAGGCCGAACTTTCCTGGAATCCGATTACCGACAATGAATTCGGTCAATAAAAAAGGAGAAGCTAAACAATGAAAAATTTCTTTAAAAGCACTCTGAGCAAGGTATGGGTCATTGTATGCTCCATTCTCAATGTTGTCCTTATCACTGCGAATATTCTTGGTCAGTTCGGACTTCATGATCTTTTTGTCAATGTTCTCGGAAAGAGGAGTACTAGTGTTTTCGGAGATGGTATTTATTATGAATCCGACTATGAGAATAAGGACGATTCCTTTGAGAAATCCAACAAAATCAATGAGGAAATCAACGAAGAAGGAATCACGCTTCTGAAGAACAAGAACAATGCTCTTCCTTTGAAGAAGGGAAGCAAGGTCTCCGTCTTCGGAAAGAATTCCGTGAATCTTGCCTATGGTGGATCCGGATCCGGCGCCTTCGAGGTGACGGATGAGACTCCGACTCTTTATCAGAGTTTGGAACAGGCGGGTTTCGAATACAATCCGAAGCTTAAGAAGTTCTATGATACAAAAGGTAAGTCAGGTCAGGGACGTCCGAAATCTCCGACATTGGATAACGGAAGAAATACAATTGCCGGTTTTGCAACAGGTGAGACTCCGTATTCCAGTTATACAGAAGAGATCAAATCCAGTTATCAGCAGTATCATGATGCTGCTATTGTCGTCTTTTCCAGAATCGGCGGTGAGTCCTATGATCTTCCGAGAACCATGAAGGATACAGATGGCGCTTTGGATGAAAAGGACCATTATCTGGAATTGGACAAGAATGAGCAGGAACTTCTTGTGAATGTCTGCAATTCTTTCGATAAAGTTGTCATCATCATCAACTCTTCGACTCAGATGGAACTTGGTTTCCTGGATGAAATCAATGATAATGATGATACTCTTGTTCCTGGAATGGAGAATATTCATGATAAGATCCAGGCTTGCGTTTGGATTGGCGGCCCGGGATATTCCGGTATTCTTGCTTTAGGCAGAGTCTTGAATGGTGATGTGACTCCTTCTGGAAAGACTGTCGACACTTATCAGAGAGACTTCACAAAGGATCCTACCTATCAGAATTTTGCTGACAATCTTGTCAACAATGGCAACACGTATCTTATCTCTGATGGAACCAAGCCTTCTGTTACGGAGCATTATGTCGATTATGAGGAAGGTATCTATTTAGGTTATCGTTACTATGAGACAAGAGGAAAGGGAGACGAGAATTGGTATAAGGACAATGTCGTATATCCTTTCGGCTATGGTCTTAGTTACACTAGCTTCGAATGGAAGCTGAAGGATGCAAGTTTCAAGAGCGGAGAGGAACTCTCCTGGGACGGAGAGAATGACAAAGATTTCTCTGTCACTGTATCGGTAAAGAACACAGGCACTGTTTACAGCGGAAAGGATGTCGTTGAAGTCTATCTTTCTGCTCCTTATAAGGATGGCGGAATCGAAAAGCCTGCTGTCCAGCTTGTCGGATTTGCCAAGACCCCTCTTCTGGCTCCTGGTCAGGAGGAAGACGTCGAGGTGAAATTCTCCGGTTATGATTTTGCCTCCTATGATTATAATGATGCCAATCAGAACGGATTCAGAGGATATGAGCTTGATTCCGGCGAATACCGTGTCCAGATTATGAAGAATGCTCATGAGTCCGTGATCGAGCGTTCCTTCAATCTGAAGGATCCCGTCCGTTATGAGAAAGATAAAACAACCAAGAACAAGGTTGAAAATCGTTTCGATGATGTCAGTTTCGAAGAAAAATATGGTATGGAGAGTGTACTCTCCAGAAAAGACTTCGATGGAACCTTCCCGAAGAATGAAGTCCTGAGCGGCTCTGATGCAGAGAGAACGATTACTCCGGAATTCCATGCCAAGATCACTTCCAAGGAAACCAACAATCCGATTGTCAACGATACGACGATTGAGATGCCGACTCAGGCTGATGTCGGCTCTCCTAGTGGTACGATGCAGATCTTCAATATGATCGAACATGATGCCGAAGACAAGGTCGTGAGAGACAGCGAAGGCACGATTGTGGTTGATTATGATGATGAAAGATGGGATGAATATCTGGATCTTCTGACTACGGATGAGATGATGAATTTTATCATGAAAGGTAATTTCCAGACGACCGCACTTCCTAGCATCGGTCTTCTTGATGCATTTGCCACCGATGGTCCTGTGGGTTTTGTCTTCTTCATGGCTGCCATCAAGGATCAGTCTCCGGTCTATAAGACCTGCTCTTATGCCAGCGAATGCGTCATTGCCGCAACCTGGAATGTCGATCTGGCCAAGAAGATGGGAGTATCTATCGGAAACGAAGCCATCATCGGTAACGAAAGAGCTGATGGACGTCCGTATTCCGGCTGGTATGCTCCGGCAGTCAATCTTCATAGAACTCCATTCGGCGGAAGAAACTTCGAATATTATTCCGAAGATCCGGTATTGAGCGGAAAGCTTGCCTGTGAAGTCATCAAGGGGGCAAGAAGCAAAGGCGTCTATTGTCATCTGAAGCATTTTGCCGTCAATGAACAGGAGACAAATCGTTCTGGTGTCTGTACATGGCTTACTGAGCAGTCGTTGAGAGAACTCTATCTTAAGCCGTTTGAGATGGCTGTCAAGGATGGCGGAACTCTTGCTATCATGTCTTCCTTCAATCGTATCGGAACGACCTGGACGGGCGGAGATTACAGACTTCTTACGTCCATTCTGAGAAATGAATGGGGATTCAAGGGAATGGTCATCTGCGATTTCAATACAGAACCATTCATGGATACAAGACAGATGGCTTATGCTGGCGGTGATTTGAATCTTGCGACCCTTCCTTCTCCGTGGAAGGCGACTACTGCACAGGATCTTACAATCCTCAGACAGTGCACGAAGAATATCATCTATACGACAGCTAGATCCAATGCTATGAATGGCTGCGGTGAAGGCGGATATTATGTCACTTATTATGCATGGTGGGAAGTCCTTCTCTTCTTCCTTGAAATCGGTGTATTGGCTGCTACTGTATTGTGGGGCGGCTTGTGTGTCTATCTTACTATCAAGAGAAACAAGCAACAGTTTTCTGTGACGATTAATGGCAATAAAGAAGATGAAGGTTCTATAAACAATTCCGATAAGAAATAATAAAGTAAACCATAGATGATTGAAGACCTTTGGGAAATTTTCCTGAAGGTCTTTTCCTTTTTTTTTGGTCAAAATGATTTTGGGCCGATTTTGACGGCAAGTATGACAAATGATTGTAAGCGGTATCATAAAGCTGATAAATTAGTTGCAGATTTTATTGTGAGCTTTCAATCTTATGCATGGAAGCCCAAGAAAGGAACTTATGAAAAACAAGAAAATCTGTTTACTTACTCTGCTTTGTGTGTTGGGTATGACAGGCTGTAAGCCGGCAAGCGGTTCGGCTTCCACTTCTCCGTCCAATAATTCCAAGCCGTCCGATTCCGTGGTATCCAAAGTCTCCAATCGTGGTTCAGAGAGTGCGACTAAGAACTCGAAGACTACGTCAAAACCGAATCCATCTACCCCATCTACTCCATCTATCGGATCTTCTGTAGTCCAGAGCCCGATCGAGCTGACTGCGGATGCCGTTGAGGCTTTTGTCGGTGAGGCAATCACGCTTACTGTTTCTGTCGATGGCGCATCTCTTTCTGTTTCCGATACTACTGTTGCTAATCTTGATTCGGCAAAAAAGACTGTTACCGGTCTTAAGCCGGGAAGCGTTACTGTGACTGCCAGCAAGGTAGGTTATCTTGATGCTTCTCTTGTTTTGACTTTCAAGGAAAAGATTGTCATTCCGAGTGTTCAGAAACTAGAATGGGAGGATGCTACTCATTATTCCGACTCCGGTACTTGGGGAGGAGGTTGGAGTGAACCTCTGGATTCTCCGGTCATGACAGAATATGCACAGGCGAGCAATGGAAAGTATGTTGGCGATCTTGTGGCCGGCAATATCGAAACGCTCAACTTCAATGCCAGTTCAGATGCGGTATTCGATATCGGATTTACGTTTGCTTCTACTATTGCGGACTATTCTGCTTATCCCGAAGTCAATATGATGGATATGAATCTCTCCACCTATGTGACGATGTCGCTTAACGGAAAGGAACTTGATATTTCTTCTTTGACTCTTCCCGGAAGTTCCGGAACCAATTACTATAATTTCGTCGAAGTGAAGCTGAAGAATGTCCATGTTACAAAAGGGAAGAATGCTCTTGAACTTTCGGTCAAAGGTCAGCAGGGTCCTAATCTTGACTATACTACTTTCTATGGTAATGGAGCATTGATTACTCTTGCCGAAGGTGAGAAGGCACCTGAATATGAAAGCATTGGTTCTTATACTTATTTTGTCGATGGATATGAGTGGGGACCCGGCGTCAAGGAAGTGATGATCGATTTTGGAGAAGGAAATGATGTTTCTGCCTCTTCTCTTTCTACAGACCTTTTCCAGGTCAAGACCACAGGTCAGGAAAAGAAGGAACGGACGATCACTGATATCTATCTTTGTGATGAGAATGGAAACAAGACCCAGGAAACATCCGGAAGAAGAATCGGTATTGAGATGTCTTTGGATGTCACCTGGACTAGTTATGGCTCTTTCGGATTCAATTCCTATAATGGATGCAATCCGTTCAGCTACAATCAGCAGACGACAATGAACAATTGGGATGATACGTATGGTTTCTCCATCAAGCAGAAGAAGTCTTCTAGTCTGAAAATCGGTTCTGAGACGTATTCCGGAGAAAAGCTGGTTTCTGTTGAGACTATGTCGCAGAAGGTCATCCGTGCCACAAAAAACTGGACGGAGAAGAGAACCAATACCAGTGATGGCAAGACTTTGACTTATAAGGCATTCGAGACTTCCGATCTGAAGAACGATGGCAAGAAGAATTCCCTGATTATCTGGCTTCATGGACAAGGTGAAGGCGGAACGGATCCGGATATTGCACTTCTTGGTAATGATGTTACCAATCTTGGCGAAGACAAGATCCAGTCCTATTTCAAGAAGGATGGCGAAAAGGGTGCCTATGTTCTTGCTGTTCAGACTCCGACCATGTGGATGGATGATGGAACCGGAAAGAACCATGGAGGTATCCAGAGATCCATCTATACAAAGGTGTTGAAATCCACAATCGACAAGTATCTTACGGAAAATACAGATATCGACAAGAATAGGATCTATATCGGAGGATGCTCCAACGGTGGCTATATGACCATGAATATGATCATGGAATATCCAAGCTTCTTTGCTGCTGCCTATCCGGTCTGTGAAGCTTATAAGGATGCGAACATCACTGATGCAGATATCAATCTGATCAAGAATGTTCCGACTTGGTTTGTGGCATCTGCTGATGATACTACTGTGAATCCGAATGATTTTGTCGTTCCGACTTATAAGAGACTCAAGGAAGCCGGAAACACGAATGCTCATTTTTCCTTCTTTGAACATGTCTATGGTGAAGATTCCGGAAAGAAGGTTCAGTATATGGGACATTTCTCCTGGATTTATTTGTTCCGTGACGAGGTAAGCAAGGATCAGAAAGATTATCATTCCGTCAGTGCACCATCAACGGAAGATGTCATGGTAAATGGTAAGAAAGCTGGATTCTTCGAATGGCTCAGTAGTCAGAAGAAGGCATAGGAAATTGTAGAGAATATGGGCAGTCCGATGTTTGCGGACTGCCTTTTGAATTGTTGATAAACGTTATAGACATGGGCGTTTGCTTGGATTATACTTTTTGTGATTTATGGAAATGATGAATTTCCTTTTCATCGGAGGGGAAAATGGCTGAGATTCAAAGATTTTGTCCGAATTGCGGACATCCGGTTGAACCGACGGATGATTTCTGCCCGTTCTGCGGAAAGAAGCTGTCTGATGTTGACGAACATAAGATGACCGGAGAAAAGAAAAAGAAGAGAGAATCGACTGAATCTTTCTCGGTAGACGGAAGAACGGTCTCCAATATGTCTTTTGTTGCTTTAGGACTTGGCATTGCTGCGTTTCTGGTTCCCTATGGTGGATTGGTCTGTGCAATTCTTGCGATTGTCTTCGGAAACCAATACCGCAAGCAGAATAGTTACGCCAATGTCGGATTTATTCTTGGCATTGTTGCCTGTGTTGTGGTTGTGTTGTATACGATAATTTCCATTATTCTGTTCAGCGGAGTGATGAATGGAATCAAGTTTATTTTCGGACCTGGGTCCGGAAACAAGGAATCTACATCAGCAGCAATTCGTCTGATCAAGACTGCTCTTTTGAGGAAATAAGATGAGCACATTGGACGATGACATCGTTCTGCTTCAATCTTTGATTGATGACAGTGACAATATCGTTTTTTTCGGTGGTGCCGGAGTTTCTACGGAATCCGGTATTCCGGATTTCCGATCTGTGGATGGATTATATAAACAAAAGTACAAATACGATCCTGAAACTATAATTTCGCATTATTTTTTTGAAAGCAATCCGGAAGAGTTCTACCGGTTTTACAGAGAAAAAATGCTCCTTTTGGATAAGAAACCGAATGCGGCTCATTATTTTCTTGCCGAACTTGAGAAAAAAGGGAAACTGAAGGCGGTTGTCACTCAGAATATCGATGGTCTGCATCAGATGGCAGGAAGCAAGAATGTTCTTGAACTTCATGGAACCGTTCATCGGAATTTCTGCGAGCAGTGTGGAGCCATGTATGATGCGAATTATGTCAAGGAGTATCCGGAAATCGTCCCACGATGCAAAAAGTGCGGTGGAATCATCAAACCGGATGTTGTTCTCTATGGCGAGCCGTTGGATGAGCTTACTGTCACAAAGGCTCTTGTCAAAATCCAGGAGGCTGACCTTCTCCTTGTCTGCGGGACTTCTCTTGTCGTCTATCCGGCTGCTTCCTTCATCGATTATTTCAGAGGTAGGAACCTAGTCCTTGTCAACAAGGATCAGAACGCTTTTGATAATAGAGCCAATTATGTCATTCACCAGAAGGTAGGAGAATTGTTCAAAGGACTTCACGTATGAAAAGAAAAGATGAAATCTATCAGGGATTATATGATGCGGATTCTTCCTATTTTGCGGGTTCAGCCTGTTTTCTTTCTTTGGTTCCGATACTGGAGTTCCTGGAAAAGGATATGATTTATTTCAAGGATGCGTTTGGAGGAATCTATGAGCTGATTGATCGTCTGATTGAAGAGGATGGAAGATATTTTTCTCTTTCTTTGGAGAAAGGAAAGCTTACCGATGAGAAATGGAAGGATATCCTGATCATAACTCAGGATTATGCAGTATTTCTGGACATGCTTAATGAGATGCTGTCCGTTCTTCCGGAAGCTGGTCTTGGAAGATACGTCCCTTATCTTAAGGATAAATTTATTTTTCTTTCCCATCTTTGTCAGAGTTCTCTTTCTTCCTTCTATGAAATGGAAGATATTCCAGAGGAGTTTTTTCCGATTGCCAATGCCTGCTTGAGCGCAATAAGGGGTTGAAAACATGAATTATGATGAATATCTGAATCACTTGAGTAAGAAGGAGAATGCAGATCTTTGTTATGCGTCTTTGGTTTCTCTTCTTCCTTTCTTTCCTCTTTCTCTGAAACTAATGGAGAGGAAGAACAGAGGAAAGAAGCCTTTTTCGGCTGAATTCTGCTATGAGGAGAAGAGAAAAAGAATCCTGGAGTCAGAAAAGCGGCTTAAGGATTCTTTGGAAAAAGATATGATTTCCAAAAATGAAATCAAAGAGGAACTTCTTTGCTTTTCTTCTATTCTTTCTGAAGCAAAAGAAGAAATCAAGAACCAAGGACTTAGGAATGATTTCGATTATATGATCGAGGAGACAAGGAACGTTACGAAGTTGTTCTGAAGAAAAAGCTTTTGTTTCTTGATACTGTGTATTGGATGTCAGAAGCATTTCATATGTTTTCGAATTTGAAAATCACTCCTTGGACTAGTCCAAGGAGTGATGCATGACGATGATACGTCTTTCATTAACGTGCCATTGATTAAGAAAAATTACAATGTAATGTTTAGCTTTATATTTTCTTCTTTTTATGAATTAGGACAATAATCAAGCCTAACAAAAGTATTCCTATAATTCCACTTGTTATAAGGATAATAGGAGTATAGTTCCTTCTGAGTTTTTCAATGTATCTTTCTTCTTTGTGATGGCAAATGCTGCAGGTTCTGGATTCAATGCCTTCTTCTTTTTCTGTTGGTTCTTTTTCCACTTTCCATTCAGAATAATTATGTCCGGTTGCAGGAATGTTTTCACTTTTAGTTTTATCAATATCATGGCACCTTGAACAAATATAAGTAATGAATCCGTTTTTTGTGCAGGTGGCAATTTCGCTTTTCTTTTGGTAATCATGTCCTAATGCGGGAATTTCAGTATAGGTCGAATAGTCGCAATTTGAACAGAAGTCATAATCTTTATATCCGTTTTCAGTACAGGATGGTTCTTTTCCGTTGTAATGGGTAAGGGAATGGCCTAATTCATCAATAATAATGTTTTCTTTTTTTCCGCAGGCGGAACAGGTACGGTATTTGTTCCCTTTTTCGGTACAGGTCGGTTCTTTTTCTATGATCCAATCCGAATAATTATGCCCGGTTTTAGGAATGATTTCTTGGTTTGTTTCTCCACATTTTAAACATGTTTTTGTTATTGAACCGGCATTTGTACATGTGGCAGGTATTTCTTCTGTCTTGAAGTCATGAGTAAGAGTGGTAAAAGAAAAAGAATCGGCTTTATAGTCGTAAGTGCTTTCTTTTAATGATGCATCGTAGGTACTTTCTCCATTTAGGATAAAGCCACTATTATAAGGATGGCATTTCTCTTTGGATGAAAAGTGGAAATAAATTAGATTCTCTGACTCTGAGAAAGAATAGGTAGAGGAATTGATGATATGGAAAGTCAATTTTCCATTTTTTGTCTCTTTTTCGTTTATCAAAAGAGAAGTGATTTTTTCTTTTGGTATCAAGATTTCAGAAGAAAGATATTGTAGTTTTTCACTATCAAAAGTTAGCGTAAAATCACCTGCACCGATATTGCTTTTTGTTTCGAAAGAAAGTGTTGTATCGACTGTGTAGTTTGTTTCCTTGACTTTGGAATTTAATGAGAATGTTCCGCCATTGATTTTTTCTTTCTTTTTTTTGATTGAGATTGATTGTTGCTTTTTGCTGAAAGAAATTGAATTGTTTGAATCATCTAAAACATCTTTGATTTCTATACTGATTTTAGAAGAAAAAGTTTCATTTCTTTTTATTTGAAAGGAAAGACTGCAGATATCTTTTGAACTGATTCCTTTTGTTGAGACGAATGATAGTGTAATACTTCCTTTTTGGGAGGTGTTTGCTTCCTTTAGGGATGATTGTGAAGAGAAGTTGTCTGCGAATGAAAAGCCAGCAAGGATGAGATCGTCGATGTCATAGGAAATTAAGATGGTTCCGGTAGTGAATGCTGGATGGTAATCTGGAAATTCCAGGCTTAAATGAATAAGGCTTTCGTATTCATAAATGGATTGATCTAAAGTCGTATGAATTTCTTGGGGATATGTGTAATTTTGATTTTGAATCTTGATTGTATAAGTAAATCCTGAAAGAGGAATTTCCTGTAAGGAAAAATCTGAACATTCACTGACAAAGACATCAAAGGATGTAGATGTATTTTCTATTTGAAACGGGATTTCATATTGCAAGGTGAAAAGAGTTTGACTTTCTTTTGTTGTAGAAGGGAAGATGTAGGAGACTTTGACAATTCCAGGAGTAGATAAATTGCAATCAAAGAGAGCACCAGAAATATGATTGTAGGAATTCGTCATAGAGATAATAGAGGAATCATAATGGATTTCGAGGGAAAGAGAAGCTACATCGTTAAAACTCGATATGGCGAAATCACAATAATTGGTTCCTGAATTGTGATATTCATAATAATCGTTGATGGATAGTTTCGCCTTACTGGTTTCTGACGTTTTTACAGGGGAGAGAGAGAACAAAGAAAGTGAGAAAAGAAGTGGTACAATTCCGTTCATGCTATTGTATCCAGGGAAGTAACGGAACCGGTTACATACTTTAAGATATATAAGGCATCAATGGATTCCAACTTGTTATTTTTGTTGATGTCTGCTTTTTTGAATTGGTCATCCTTGAGGACAATCTTACCTTCTAGAGCCTGCATTACAAGTAAAGCGTCTTTGCTTGTTACGATTCCGTCTGAATCAATGTCTCCCATTTTCTCTAATGCACTTTCTGACTTGATGACAACTTCATAGGGATTATCTCTACTGCCTTTGGTGATAGTGTTTGTTCCATCTGATACTTCAATATAATATTCCAATCCTTTGATGGATAGAGAAGAGGCGTTGATTTTTCCAGAGTAGGTTTCATTGCTTTTTGACATTGTTACTCTTTCATAGACATTGTTTCCTTTTTCTCGATAATAAAGAGTTGCATTCACGATGGATACATTGTCTCTTGCTAGACAGGTTATGATGAGATTGCTTCCTAAGTAGCCTTGATTTATTGGAGTATGGATGATAAGGGGTGCAGTGATATCTTTGACTGAGCACATTACTTTTTCGGAAGGAGAGGATTCACTCAAATCGGTAAATACTGTAGTGAATTGATAATAATAGGTCTTTCCACTGATGACATCACGATCAATATAGTTCTTTTCATCAGTGGTAAGAATGGTAGGATTGATTTTAGTGGCTTGGCCATCCTTTTCCTCGTAACGATAGATATTGAATCCCATGATGGTACTTTCTTCAAAATCATCTTGAGAGATTGAGAGGTGTACTCCATCGTCCTTATATTCTGCCTGGAGGTTCATACTTAGGGCATCGATGATATCAATAACAAAAGAGAACATATGTCCGTTTTCTACAAGCTTGAGGTGATTTTTCAAGCTATATCCGTCTGAAATATTGAAGAAATTAGTTCCACCTTCAATAGTAGATTTAATCTGATATTGACCGACCCATTCTGTTTCACTAATGAAATTACCGGTGATAGAGTAATCGGCAAAAGGAGCTCGTGATCCAAATCCTACACGAAGGCCTTTCTCGGTATCCATAGGAACATTGAAAAGAACTTTGACACTGAAGATTCCGGTATTTACGGTATTGATTTCATTTCCGTTTTCATCCAAAATCTTGACCTCTTTAACATATGGGAATAATGTTTCTTCATTAAATGCCTCTTTTGATGTCTCAATGACTAAGTTTCCAACGCCGTCGTAGAAGTCGTTTACATAATAGTCTAAATATTTTTCTGAAACGCCTTTTAAAACTGTGTTTTTGAGAAATACTTTATCCCCATCGTTCCCGTAACCGGATGCTTTGATAACAAAACCAGCGATGGGTTGAGAATTGTCGGATAAGAGAAATAGAAGATTGTCATAGTCATAATCGGTGCCATAGAAATAAAAGTATGTTAGTAGTCTATAATCAGTATCTTCGTTTTTGTTGTAGATGATGGTGTCTTTTGCCTTTTTATCAAAATGGAGCTCGGTTGATCCCCAATAAGTTCCGGCATGGTCGATAGAGTATTCGAAAACGTTCTTTTCGGAATCTATTACATAAAATTGAGTGTGTGCCTTTAAGATAATGCGGCTGTTTTTGACTTGATTAACATAAGCTATTGTTGTAATCATATATTTATATTCGCCATCTTCATATGTATAGAAAAGTTCGTTATCATCTGTTGAATAAAATGTGAGTTCACAAAAATCGGCATTAATATTTTGATTATTGTTATTATTGATGAAATTATATGTTCTACAGTATTTGAGGTTTATAGTGCCATCTCCGATGGTTTTAAGATACCATGCACTGTTGATGTGCCAGTCTGCATTATGAATGTTGATTGGGAATTGTTCACTTCCGATTGCATTAAGAGTTCCCCAAACAATGATGGAAGGCGTGATGTTCAGTTGTTCATATGCTGTATTGAGATCGTTATACATTTGTATATCTACGCCAGGCTCGATAGTTAGTGTCACACCTTTCATTACAACCATGCTTTGCAAGAGGAGATATGAATGTTCTTTCGTTAATGTTGTATCAGTATTAATGTTGGAAGGAAGAAGAATTCGGTTGGAAACGGATATGCCGAAGTTTAGATTGAATTCATAAGCGGTTTTGCTTCCATCAAGACATGATACTTTAACGTTGAAAGAACAATAGTATTCATCTGGACAGTTTTCTGCAATTGTGAAAGTAAAGGCCTTTTGAGTATCTAATGCAGTCTTGTTCTCATCGAAGATGATTCCGGTATCTTTATTAGAATATGTACCGATGGTATCAAAGGAAATGGTATTGTTGGTAATTTCAATGTATGGGTCTTTTACTCCTCCGGCTCTTTCGACATCAATTTGAGTTATAGTGTTATATGCGGCACCGCCAAGATTTTTTAATTCCAAACCTGCATTGATGGTTTCTCCGGCGTTGATGGTTCCATCCCCGTTATTTTTTGATGAATAAGATTTATTATCAAAAGTGTAGGAGTTGTAGATGATAATATTCGGATTTGAAGCTGTAGCTAAAGCTGAGTAGGCATCGACACATGTGGCTTCTAAATCATCTCGGTAAGGAGCAAGTTGATGGACTGCTGTCTTTGATGTATTTGTGATTTGAGAGAATATATATTTTGTCGGATAGACTTCTTTATCCATATGCGCAGATCGAATTAAGGCGGCTATACCGGAAATGACAGGGGCAGACATGGAAGTTCCGTTTAGGGAAGCATATTTTCCGTTTGGAAAAGTTGAAAGAATGTTGACTCCTGGAGCAAAAACTTCGTATTCAATCTTGTTATGAGGAAAGACATCAAAGTTAGAGAACCAGGCTTCCATATGTTGATTGTTTTCTGCCATAACTCCACATACATAGGGAAGCGCGGCAGGATAAGTGGGAATGGTTTTGTATCCTGAAAATCTAAGTTCGTTTTGAGCCCTATCATTTCCTGCTGAAGCAACGAGGAAAGATGAGGTATAAGCGTCTTCTAATGCTTCTTGACATTCAATGGATAATGATGAGCCTCCGATAGACATGTTGATGATGTCCGCCCCGTTCATATAGGCGTAACGAATACCTTCTGCTATGTTGGCATAGTTGAAACTGTTTGAAGAATTTCCGCATTTAACCGGCATGATTTTTACGTTATAAGCAATTCCAGTGGTTCCAAAATCGTTTTTCTCGCTTGCAATGATCCCAGAAACATGAGTTCCATGGCCATTATCATCAAGAGGGTCGTTGTTGTCTCCGACACAATTCCACCCTCTTATATCATCGACGTATCCATTTCCATCATCATCGATTCCATTTCCGGGAATTTCACCTGTGTTGGTCCAAATATTGTCTCTTAGATCGATGTGATTATAATCTACACCAGTATCTAAGACTGCGACAACGACATCCTTGCTTCCTCCCTCTGAGTATCCTTCATATTTGAGATATTGCCTTGCTTCTTTTAAATTTATTGCATTTTCGAAATCCGTTTGATCATAAGAAGTGGTCACTTGTTCTTCTATGGAAGAAGAGATAATGTAATTGTAATCGATAGTAAGAAATTCATTAAAACTTCTCATATTGTCGATGACTTGATCTGCTTTATGATTTCCGTCCAGATGAATGGTTATCCAAGGTGAATTTCTGTGCTCTTCAATAGAAAGAACACCGAGTTTTTTGAATTTATCTTCTGTGTAATCGAAAAATATTTCCTTATTTAATTTTGCAAGTAATTCATATTCCTCATATTGGATGTCTTTGTCTTCTTTGATGTTTACGATTTGGTCGAGTGGTTTTTCTAATTTCCCTTCTTCATCGATAAAAGATGAAATATCTGTGTTTTTGTTTTGCTTTGGGGTGATAGAATCACATCCAGTTAAGACAAATCCAAGAAATAGAATTAGGAATTTCGGTAATCTTATTTTCATATTCACATTCTCCTTAAGTTTTGCTTTTATTATAACTTTTCTTTACGATTGGAAATATGAACAAAATTAAAAAAAGATATTATTGTTATTTTGAGGAACTGTTTAATTTAAAACTTTATTGAGCAATCTAAATATATTATAAAAAATGCATATGCAAAAATTAGCCTAAATAATTTGATATTAATACTTACTTTTTAATGTAAAATAAAAATATATATTGTTTATTTCTTCATTTGCTAAGTGTTTTCTCTTTCTCTATCATTGTTTTGATTATCTGTATTGGAAATATCCTTCTTTTTCAAAATTAGATACACAGCAATTAGGCCTTCTCACTGAAATACTGCCATTTTTACAGAATCAATTCATTTGACTTTCTATGACCCTCTAGGAATTCTGATGGAGTGTAAACTGGAATAGAGGTTTTCTCGTTATGATGTTTATGAATGGCAGTTTCTACCATTACTGCATATTCGAAATCGAAAATCTCTGATGAGATTACCTTATGTATGTCTAATTTAGAAATATCTAAAGACACCTTTTTTCTATCAAAAAAACATCGAATTTTTAATTGCTGTAAAGTATGGAATTGACTTTTTATCTTTTTATCTTTTTATAAATGGTACACATTATATTTTGCTTGCTAAAATGTATGCTTGTTTATTCGATTAATCCTATCGGTATTGTATATACCTTCTCATTAATTGGTCTGATTTTATCGGTGGAATCGATGATCAGGCCTGTTTTTATTGGAAGCTTGAATTTTTCCAAGACATTGAAGTTTTTGTTTGGCTTGGTCGGACGGATTCCTTTTTTGATTTCGATGGGATATATCTCTTGATTCTTTTCGTATATGATATCGATTTCTTTTTGATCGATATCCCGATAAAAGAATAAATTATGCCGATAATCTTCGTTGTGATATAGGAAAGTTTTGATGATTTCCGAAACGACAAAGGTTTCATAGAATGCTTTGGACATGGCACAGTTTTCTAGCATTTGTGCATTTGGCCAACCACAGAGGTAGCTGGCTAGTCCAGTATCCATGAAATAGAGTTTCGGTGCTTTTATGATTCTATTTGATACATTCTTCATGAATGGCTGGAGGAATACGATCAGATGTGATGCCTCGAGGATGGATAGCCATCGTTTGACCGTTTTGACATCGATTCCAATGGAAGAGGAGATATCATTGTAATTGATTTCTTGTGCCGTCCAATATGCTAGGTAGGATATGAAATTCAAAAATGCTGTCTTGTTTCCAACAGAGATCAATTTACTGACATCCTTTTCAAGATAAGTTTCAAGATAGGATTTGAAATAAATATTTCTATCTGCTTTTTGTGTTACGATTTCTGGCATTCCTCCTTGGAATATATGATTGAAGATTTCCTTTTTTGTGAATACAGGAATATTTTCTTTTTTCCTCAGTTCATCGATTTCTGGCTGAAAAAGTGTACAGGGAAGAGATAATTTCTCCGATAATGAAAAAGTATTCAATTCCACAATTCCTATTCTTCCTGCCAGGGAGTCCGATATTCCTTGACTAAGTTCAAATTGATTTGAACCGTTGATAATGTACAACAGTTGGTATGGTTCACTTTTTTTAAGCCATTCGAGCTTCTTTAAATCGATTCTCCTTTTGATTTCTTCCAGGAGAACCGGAGCCTTTTGGATTTCGTCGATGATAATAGGAACGGGGTGCGAATCCAAAAATAGTTTCGGATTGCTTTGTGCGAGGTTCAATTCGTCTATGTCATCCAAAGTAACGGATTCGATTGAATCGTTGAACAACATATTCAACATTGTTGATTTTCCGCATTGCCTTGGACCATACACTGCTATTGCAGGAAAGGATTTCATCATTTCTTTTATGGTGTTTTCGCATGCACGTTTGTAATACATAGCATTCCTCCGTTTTATGTTTTTCCTAGGCGTTTTATGTTAGAAAAATAAAAGCCCGATGAAAATGGGAGCACATTCCTTGTTTCAGGGCTATTATATCATAATTCTGCTTACGTTCTATAAAAATCCGATGAAAATAGGAGTCGACTCCCGTTTTCATCGAAAAAAAGACTTGATAGGATAAAATGTATTCTATTAATACGGAGAAGACAGATGGATGTTTTTTCTTGATTTCAACTGAACTTTTTTCTTTCTTATAGAAAGAAAGCGGTATGGTATAATGGTCTATACATCGAAGGAGAAAACAACCATGGAACGAAAATTATATAAAGAGTGGAAGGATCGTAAGGTTCTGATCGATCTTCACAATCGCTTTGCTACCTGTTATGAAAATGAGGATGGGTCAATTTTCTATATCGAACCACAGTACTATACGTATCTGCAGGGTTATAAGATGCTGCATCCAGAGTGCTATCAGAAGCTTCTTGATCGGATGGATGAGATTGTGAAAAAGAACAAGAAGGTTGTTTTCGTTGGTCAGGAGGACAATCCTCTTGTCGATTGTGAGAACGCCATCTATCTTACGGCCATGGATGTTGCCGATTCAATCGGCGTTGTGGTGGACGACAAAGGTAATCCTTTATCGGATTATAAGGACTAGATATGAAGAAGAAAACGAGAAAATTATTGTTCTTTTCCTTGGTTCCTTCTTTGCTTCTCTCCAGTTGTGTGATCCGGATCATTCACACATCTACGAACACGGATTTTTCAGACGAAGAGGGGAATACGATCTATAAATACCAAAAGGTAAACGAGACCTACAAGAAAGAGAATCTTACCCTTGACAATGTCGGTATCGGAAGTGGCTATCGCTATCTTCCTTCAACCGGAGATAGGAAGATTCTGGTTGTTCCGATTGAATTCCTTGATTCGACGTTCGATGAAATTTCCCTGAAGCGTCTTAACAATACGTTCTTTGGAGAGAGCAATCAGACTGGATGGGAATCGGTTTCCTCTTTCTATGAGAAAAGCAGCTACGGAAAACTGAAGATCACTGGAGAGGTGTCTTCACCTCTTAGGCTTGATCAAACGGTCAATACGTTTTCGAATAATTATAAGAAAAACAGCAAGAATACTAAGACTTATACTGATTTTGTCTTGGATGCCGCATTAGAGAAACTTAGCACTTCGATCGACCTTTCTCAGTATGATACGAATTCAGATGGCTATATCGATGCAGTTTGGCTTGTTTATTCTGCCAAATACAATCGTACGGATAGCTCTTCGCCTTTCTGGGCCTATACGACCTGGGAGACTTCACCTAAGACGATTGATTCTGAAAAAGGTCTTAAAGGATGTCTTTATTCATGGGCAAGTATCGATTTTGTTACTGAAAAACAGTATCCTTCTTCTTTTCTTTTTGATTCCTCGAATGTGGAAAACGGAGACGCTCATACCTATATCCATGAGACCGGACACATGCTCGGTCTGGATGATTATTATTCCTATGACTATAGTTCCGTAGAACGGAACTATGATACACCTGTCGGCGGAATCGATATGATGGATATGAATATCGGCGATCATGATTCTTTTTCCAAATATCTTCTTGGTTGGATTGATCCTCTTGTCATTACGGAGGAATATCTGAAGTCCAATGATTATGAATTGACATTGAATTCTCTTGCGGATACTTCTTCGACTAGGAACAAAGCTTTCCTTCTTCCTTGCAATACGGAAAACGGAATCCGTTACAACGGGACAAGTTTCGACGAATATCTACTTATCGAATATTCTACTAATACGGATCTCAATGAGAAGGATAGTTTGTCCAAGTATGCAAACGGACTTCGCGGATATACAAAACCTGGTGTTCTCGTCTATCATGTCAATGCCAGAATCGGAAGGATGCTTCCGGATAGTAAAGGCAATCCGGTCTGGGATGGTACAGTCTATGACGGACTTCCGGATTATGATTCGACTTGGGGAAGGAAACTCCTTTATTTCTATGTCTATAACAATACGAGGTCGTATTGCTATGACAAGAATCTTGTCGATACGCAGAGTAGATTCTATCGCGGAAGGCTTCTTTCTCTTCTTCCGGCAAGCGGATCGAGGACGGGTGATCGCAGTCAGAATTATTCTTCGGATTCTTCTTTGTATACAGCCGGTAGGAGCTTTATGGTAGATAAAGAAGGGAAAAGCTCTACCTATTCGGAATTTGTGTTCGATGATGGAACTAAGCCGAAATTCGGTTTTACGGTGAATGGGTTCTCATCGGATAAGAAGCAGGCTATTATTCATTTCAACGAGATTTAATCATGGGTTATTGTTTTACAGCGGATAGATATGTTCCTCTTTCGCAGTTCAAGGGGTATAAAGGGGTATGCTTTTCTATTTGGCATGCCGCTTTTGTTCGGGATGATGATGTGGTTGTGTTTCCCATCGAAGATAAGCCTTCTTTTGAGATGGCATGGGAGTTTTACAAGGACAGGATTCTTAAATTGGAATCTTATCCTGTTTTTGTTTCGGAAAACAAACTCGAAAAGAAGGATGTCAGGGACAAGGAAGTGATTCGTCAGATCCTTGGCCTTCCTCATTTTGTTTTCGATAAACTGGATCCGGAAAGAGACATAATCTCACAGCTAAGGTTCGAAGATGGACTGAAACGAATCAAACATGCTAGCTATCAGGATATCTATTCGTTCTTGTCAATGAAGTGGTATCGGGATGATTTTAAGTTGTACTGCCTTTCCTGTGGCGTCTTTTTCCCTTATGAGGAGACACTTCCTTTTGTGGATGGAAAGGAAAAGGAATTTCCGGTGTTCGTCGATGTCAAAAGGCTTCCGGATGCTCTTAGGAAAATCGTAAGAAGTTTTAATTATGAGAGGATGATCATCGATTTTGTCGGAGTGGATGCCAATGAAGAGCTTGTTTCTTTTTTCAAGAAGCAGGACTCTCTTTCTTTTGAGGAGAAGATTTCCCAATATCTGAATTCGGATTCAAAAAAGACGGAGGATGAGAAGATTTATGCCCTGTGTCTGAGGAAGCTTATTGCCAGTATCATTGATTATCTTTATGATTCCTATTCGCTTTTTGTTCTCAATCGTCTCAGCCAGAAGACTTCTTTCCTTACGGAGGTCGATATCCGTTTCAAAAAGCAGGCAAAAGTCATCTCCTCCTATAATGGAGATATGTATCGGTTCGGTGATAGAAGCTATGCTTTTCTGGAATGCGACAAAGGGGATATCCTTCTTCTGTTTTTTATCGTACGTAGCGTCTATCATGTCTTTGATCCTCTTCTTCTATATGCAAAGGCCGGCCTTCCGTATCCTGGATATGTTTACCTGAAAAAGAAGCATGTGACGGATTTTTACGATGTCATTCATAATCTTCCGTTTGTCAAAGGATTCGATGAGAAGGTAAGTTTCCTTTCCCCGAAAAGACTCGATTCCTTTTACTCGTATCTGACGGGACAGCCGATGCATGATTTTGCTTTCTTCCGCAGACAGCTGATGTTAAACGGCGTCATTTTTGATGTCTGTCATCCTTATGGGATCCTGGATGGGGAACCTATCCGAATTTCTTCGAATGAATATGGAAGCAAGCCTTCGAGACTGTCGATGCTTTTCCAGAAGAAGGGACAGACTCTTTTATCTATCTATGCTGATTACTGCCTTGAGAATGGATTCGATAGTAATCATGGCCTTCGTCGTTTCATCGTCGACCTTTTGTCGAAGAAATCCGACAATATGAATATGGTTCCGGAATTCTATTCCTATATCAGCGAACATGGATTCAATGAGGGATTGGAGTATTTTCTTGCTTCCTATGGTATGGAACAGGGAAAACCGAAAGAATGTGTATCCTTCTTCTTATATGTTGCCATGTATCCGATTACCATCATGAGTCAGGAGTTCCACCATTATCTTTCTTATTTCCCGGTTTCCGACGGAAGGAAGATCATGGAGTATATCCATGATATCGGAAGCGGAAAGAAGAAATACGAACCTTCTCTTCCTTATCCGTTTGTCGATTATGGAAAGGTCTATATTGCCTTTGCCAAGGATTGTTTTTCGGAATATAAGATCTGTCTGTGTCAGAAAAAATCTCTGAAAAAAAGAATCGAGTATTTCTCCCACTATTTCGATTCGAAGGTCCGCTTTGGCCAGAGAGATTCTGCATCCGAGTCTTTGGCTGTGAAGAAAAACAAATTCGTTCTTGCCCATCTTGGACTTCCGGAATCCGTTTTGGCAATCATAGATCCTAATCAGGACATCCTTTCTCAGATTCCGTTTGAGGAAGGGATTTGTCACCTCTGCAATCATGTGGAACCGACGGGACTGGATGATATTGGGGATTTCTATTCTTCTTCTAAGGCATATCAGAACTATATTCTTTCTAATGCGTCTTTATATGGAATGCATTCGACCATCCTTCCTTTGCCTGAATATGTTAGTGAGTATATCGAAGAGGCACAGAATTTGCCATATAACGAAAGCGTTCTATATGTCGATGAGGAACATATCAGTCCATATTTGAAGAAAATGCTTCCTAGATCAAAAAAGGATGCTATTTGCTATATTACTGTGGCATTCCCATTCTTTTTCGCTTATGAACGAATAGAAAATGCACTAAATATTTTCTACGATATCTCCGATATGACCTTTATGAGCTCGATTTATGGGTCATGCTTTGTAGGCTCGGAATTCGTCCGTCATACCGAAGGATTCAGAATGATAGCTTATTTCCTTTTAAGACTTGAAGAAGCCTATGATACGAAGATGTTTGAGAAGACCAATGTCGAAATCAGTGAATCCACATGCGGTATATTCCCGGATTATAATCCAAGGCTGGTCTATCCCTATGTCTCTTTGGGTCGAGTGTTCAATGGATATAAACCCAGCTTTGATTCCGATGAAATCTATTTCTGCGAATGTGATAGGAATAGTATTACGTATTTCCTGAGTTTATTTTCCAATCTTGTCCTAAATGTCGAGTTCAACGATGATTTTTCTACTCCTCTTATTCTCGGAATGACCGGGCTTCCTCTGGAAGTCATACTGAAATACAAAGACTATGATTTTAGGCAACATACCGTAAATGAGTTTGTCAGGGATTGCCTTGTTTTCAAAGACCATATCTGTAGAAGATGTCTGAATGTTCCGCATGCCGCTCTTGGATCCTTTTTCGAGAAGGTTCTTCCGTTCAAAGAGGATATGAAGGCAGAATTATCTTTCGCCAGCAATGCACTTGCCCATGATTATCGTATGATTTCCTGCTTATCCAATACCCGATTTGCCTATAAACCGGATTATGTCTATGATGCTATGGATAGTAAGATTCCGTATATATATGGTGCGAAAATCAATGAACAGAGTATTTGTCCCATGATTAGATTTTTCTGCATGCCTTATTCGGATTTGAAGAAGATGGTTGAGGATTATCAGAAAACGTATCAGACTCAGTCGGAGGCTCTTGCAATGGCCTGTTCGATAATCTTGGATGATTATTATAAGAACAACCGCATCTTTTTGGATTTCCTGGAAAGGAATGGCAGCAAGAATCTATTTGAATCCGTAAAGCTTTCTTTTACACAGCTTTCCAGAGTACGTGAGGAGCTTATTCCGGATACCATTCAGAAGATATTGAATTTCATCGATTATCTTTTCTGGGAGTATTTGATGGAGCTTGTCCGTTTGGAAAGAAGAATCGGGAGGTAGACATGTATTTCACACCAGAATTATTTCAGACCAGGAAGGATACAAAGAATACCTATACAAGGTTCCATCATGCTTATTTCGGCGCCTTCTATGATGTCTATTCCGATGATGATGAAGAATTCCATATTCCAAAGGAATGTGAGAAATCCTTAAAGGCACGTGCGGATTTCCTGAAGAAGGATATTTCGAAGAATCCTTATCCGATCATCAGGGACGGATATGAGAACCTTTCGGAGACGTCCGACAGTGATAAACTCATTGAGCAGGTCCTCGGGCTTCCGGATGTCTGTTTCTATTCCAAAGGAAGAAGACTTGGCTTGGACGAGATCCTTTCCTCTTTGGTCTATGATGAGGACATCATGGTTCAAGTCGACTCACCGGATTATCTGGATATTTCCGAACTTGCTTCGGATGATTATTCTCTGATCTGTGCCATGAACAATCTTATCGAAAACGGATTCTATTTTCCGGATATGGAATGGATTATGCATCCTCTGTTCGGTGAGGTGGGTTTTCCTTGTTATCTGGACGAGACCAGAATACCGAAGAAGTATCTGAAGGAGACGGAGACTCCGGAGAAACTTCTCATGGATTTTGTGATGAATCCTCTTCAGATCAAAGCTGACGACTTCGTCTTATATTTCAAGCCTCTCGAAGCGATGAGCCTTGAGGAGAAGTTCAATCTGGCATTCAAAAACGATAAAGGAGACAAGCCTTTGGGGGAACAAATCCGCAATGAGGCATTGAGACTTTATTTTGCGTCTCTCATGAAACAGATCATCAATGATTTCTATAGGCATCGGTTCCAGGTCTTCTTCCTTTGTGGTTTTTCTCCGCTCGATCATGATTTCGGATATTATTCCTTTGCCTATCCTTATCGAGCCATGGGAGAGTCTTTCGAGATGCAGGCGATGGATTATTTCAGACCATATAAGGATCCGAGTACCGGCGAATATGATGCGGATATCGTTCTCGATAAATGGGCAATCCATGCTTCGGACAAAAGGAATCTGAAGATCCGTTTTGATTTCGTGAAGAAGTTTTTCGCAGAATGGGACAAGACACATCCGGACAAATACCTGTTCATGCCCGCCCATTTTCTGAGGGCTATGGGTCTACCATATCAGAGCTATCCGTATGCCCGGTTCTTCGACTTCGAAAATGGTGATTTTGACTCTTTCTATTCTCTTTTCGAGGTCGTCGATTCTCCCAGTATCAAGGATGCCGGTCTTCGTCCTCTTCGGATTTGTCTGACACAGCCCCAATATGAAAGTGCCGATTTTAGCGAAAAGGAAAACCAAGGCTTTTTCATCTATCCTGCTTTCTCGATCATCGAAAATACGGAAATAGATGCTCCGTATTTCGGGGATTTCTCGCATGTTGAGGGAAAACTTCAGAAAGCTGTTTCCGGAGATGCTTCGGTCCTGGATGATTATCTTGTCAGTACGCTTCTGCCTCCGATTTATATTGATTCTTCCTTGAATTTGAACATCAAGAATGATCTGGATTATATAAAGAGACGGAAGGTGGGAAACACCTATGTTCTTGTCAGAGATTTTTTCCGTAACATGAATCAGGGAATGGACAATATCCGTGCCCTGAAAGAAGCCGATCCTGATGCTCCGATAGCTCTTTCCAGCTTTTTCTTATGCGTGGTTTCTGCTATCGTTGATGAATCAAAGACGAATGGGATGAAAATAGACAAGGAAGTCGTCAGAAAACTCATTGAGGAGGATCTTTCCTTCTACGTTCCGGATTTGGAATATCCGTACGTTTTTGTCGGAAGGTACTTCTTCGGCTATAGTAAGAACAAAGACGGGAAAGACATGGTCTTCTCCAAAAACGACAAGAGTGGGCTTAAAGCCATATCGGAATTTATCAAGCCCAAAGATTTCAGCGTTGTGATTTATGATCAGGGAAACCTTACTACCATCAGTAGAAGGATGAACTTGAAGAATATAGATGATGCTATCTGGTTCTTTGGTCTTCCGAAATGTTCCAAAGCCTCTCTTTCCGATGATTTTAGCAAGACACAGGCGATAAGCTGTAAGTCTTCTTTTTCCTTTGTCGGGAAGAAATACAGGAAACTGTTTCTGAAGCTTCCGCTTCTTTTGCTGACTCTGGCGGAGAACTGTCAGTTCGTGGACGGATATTTGGATGATAGCCATATGATTTTCGACTATTGTTCCATGGAATATGAAAAAATCGAAAGCATAGTGCATGCGTATGAAAAAAACTGCGTGCATGACTATTATCCAAGAAGCAGTGTTTATACGGATGCAAACGAAAATCTCATGCTTTTGACAAATCATGGCAAGGCTTGGATGAATGAGAAGGGAATCTTAGATGACAACAGCTATTCCCTTATGAATGTTTTTTATGATGAAAAACTGAAGATGGATGTGGCGGTAGGAAGAAACTTCTATGCCTTTGGGCATCGCTCTGATCCAAGCAGTTTCAAGTTGAGTGAGAGCGATTATTCCGCTATTCTGCAGATGATCCTCCATTTTGTAAAAGAAGCGGCTACTTATCATAAGAGAGATATGAACCCTTCTGCTTTGCTGGTCTATGCTCTTGGACTACCTTCCGTTTTCGTTTATAAGCTAGAGCGCTGTGGATTTAATGACCAAGACGGAATAAATCAGCTGATTGACTTGTTGGGGTTTGATAAATGCTACGAAAAGAAAATGAGCAAGGATTCGTTCTTTATGAGCTATTTATCCTGCTATCATCATGAAAGGATTCCGCTTGGTTCTAGTCGGGATTCGACCGGACTGAGAATCATGGCTAGAAGTGAGGGGCTTTGTCTTTTAAACGGGCTCAGCGTCATCGAAAGCAATTTGTTCTCCGTCGAGAACCTAAGCGAGTCTCTTGATCTTGTGGAAGGGAAATGCAGACTCTTCGCGGTTTCCATTCTTAAGGAAATTGCAAGTGGTGCTGTTCTCATGCTTTTGTTTCCCGGGTATACGACATTGAATATCGAGATCGATGATTTTGTTTTGAAATTCAATGGAAACAATAAAGTAAGCGCGAATGAATTATATGAATTCCGTGAATTCATGAATCAGGCTTTTGATTATCTTTCCAGTGAAATCCTTTTTGCTTTCATCAGTGAATTGTTCATTGGATTAGAGGATGATTCCTCCATCATCGATGAATTGATTGCGGATATAAAGAAACAGAGGGGACTCCAGATTGAGTCGGGAAGGCTGAGAGCCTTGATCATCATCTTTGTCGTATTCTGCATCCGAAAGACGATGTACTGGATTTCTCAGATGATGTAAAGGAAAGCATCTGTGATTAGGGAGATATTGACTTCTGAAAGCAGATGCTTTTTATGTTGTAGAAAATATAAAATACAAAAGTAGTTAATGAATAACAGTTCAATTTACAATCGAAATCAATATTCAAAAAATGGTTTTCTATTTGGACAAGAAATGTTGAATTTTTGTGATTGACATAATGTATGTGAAAAGAAATTTTCGAATGAAAATCATCAAAGAAATAGTTTTCAAGTCACTTTACTTCTAGATACTTCTAGATAATTTCCAGAACTTCTAGATACCGGAGGAATGTCTGGAAGAGTGAGGATGTTTTTCATGTTTCCGTTAATTTCTTGCTCAAAACACTTGTATTTTTTTTTTTTTCTAAAATTAAACTGAATCGCTTGCCGCTTAAGGGATAGTCCAACCCCTAAAAACGGCATAGATCCACTATTGTCCCAAGAAATCTTGATTGGGATACGCTCTTTGTCGTTATTCTCAAAGGTTTCTTGTCATTCGTTCTAAAAGAAAGGATTACAAGATTATGAAGAAAAATTTCAAGAAATCTAAGCTCGTTATTCTCCCTGCCCTTGCTACTCTCATTCTTACCGGTGTTGCTAGTGTTACCGGTACTGTTGCATGGTTTGCCGCAAGCCGAAATGTTGATGTTACCGGAATGCATCTCAAAGCTCAGTCTTCCTCCAACTTGCTGATTGCAGCTTCTACAACTGATGCTACAACCAAGGTAGCAGATGATCATTTTAAGTCTTCTCTTACCTGGGATAATACAAATCCTGCTACCTTGACTCCAGCTTCTACAATTGATGGAAAGAATTATTTCCTAAGTAATGTTGACATTAAAGGTAATGGTTCTATTGAGACTCCTGCTGAAGGAACTAATAAATACAAAGCGGTAGGTTCGGAAACTGCTTTTATAGATTTTACCGTTCAGATGAAAGCAGTTAATGTCAAAACAGAAGATTGCAAAATCTATGTTGATCAACTTGATTTGAAATATAATGGCGGCTGGGCTGGTTCCGATGGTGTGAAGGCATTCCGTGTGGCTTTCTTTACTGAAAAATGTGTAGAGGAAACCTTTACAAATGGACCTGCCACTAGTTCTACAGCTGTTATTTACGAACCGGCTAAAACTGCCAATTTTGAACCAAATCATGCAGTGAAAGATGTTAGTTCTTTGGATACGGTTAACTATGTCTCCGCCGCTACGTCATTAGCGACTGTGACAAAATCTTCTACCGAATATTTCAAAACCATAATTAGAGTCTGGTTGGAGGGCGAAGATGTGAATTGTACCAGTGATTTGTTTAAGAATTATAGTGAAGATTGGAGCCTTGATTTAGGATTTACGTTAGGGGAAAAAACGACTGAAACTGGTTCTATTTTAAACATTCAGACTTCTAATCCACAAGCATAAATTAACGAACTTACGATTATCTGATTCAAACCTTTGAAAATATGACCCATATGGATGTCCAGCCATATGGGTCTATTCTTTGATAGTCAAATTCCGGTTTTTTTCAAAACAGAACAAGCATATCCGTAATGTTTCAATAGGGCATTATGGATATAGGAAGACCATAAGATGGACAGACGTATACTTATGGTCTTCCGCCTATGGAAAAAAACGGAACTTATGTATACTTCTGTTCTATGGCTTCTTCCTTGCTATTTTGGAAGAGGCCTTTTTGGTTGGATTTAGATTTGATGCTGCTTTGAAATTTTCAAGAATATTTTTATATTACCTGTTGAAGTATTTATCAGGTGTTTGATTTTCATCTAATTCATTATTGGAGAGAAGGGTATGGAAGTTCTTGTTTAGAAGACGATATTTGTCAACCGACTTTCTCAATTGAGCATTGCTTCTCTTTTTATAATCTAAAATAGGATTATGCGGATAAGCCAGAAAAACATTGTACATTCCGTTGTTGGAAAACCACGATACAATGATCAGTAATTGTTGTAATCATATTGATACTCGGGGGATATATGGAAAACTCGTTTCAAAAAATGTTGAACTACAATCTAACTTGTTTGAAAAAATGCCAAAGTACAGCTAAAACTCCATTGAAAAAGTTTCTTGACATACAATAACTATGGGAATATTGAAGGAGCTGAAATATGTTGAAAAGGAAAATTGAACGTGAGCTGATGAAGTGGAAGAAGACACCGAATCATAGTCCTCTTATTGTTAAAGGGTGCCGCAGTGTGGAAAAACCTATTCAATCCGTGATTTTGCAAAGAAGAACTATAAATATGAAGGCTATCTGGATTTTTTTTAAAATCCTTTATATGCCTCTATTTTCGATGGTTTCCTTGAAACTGATAATCTTATAATGATGATGTTTGCATTACTCGGTCCAAGCGCAGTTTTTGTACCTGGAGAGACTGTTATAATTCTTGACGAAATTCAAGATTGTCCAGAAGCAAGAACTGCCTTGAAATTCTTTAAAGAAGACGGTAGGTTCGATGTTATAGGCACGGGTTCTTTATTAGGTGTAAAAGGTTATGGTAAACAACCGAAATCGGTTCCGGTTGGTTCGGAAACGGTGATAGAAATGCATCCGCTTGATTTCGAAGAGTTTTTGTGGGCAAATGGAATTACTTCCCAAGTAATTGATAAATTGAAAGAATGCTTCAATAAAGAAGTCCCTGTCCCCGAAGCATTACATGAAAAGATGAGACAGTTGATACTTCAATATACCGTTGTAGGTGGAATGCCGTCGGTAGTGGATATTTTTATAAAGACAAAACAAATGAATCAGGTTTTGGCCTTGCAGCGAGATATAATCCGTTCATATGAAGATGATATGGTAAAGTATTCTAATGATAAAGACAAAACATTAATTAAAGAATGCTTCCAATCAATACAAAAGCAACTTAGTAAGGAGAACAAAAAGTTTCAATATTCCGTTGTCAAAAAAGTAGGTACAACTTCAAAATTTCAAGGAAGTATTCAATGGATTGAGGATGCTGGCATTATTGCTCGCTGCTATAACCTGGATTTACCTGAACTCCCACTGGATGGAATGATGTCTTTAAGGTTTATATGCAGGATTCTGGTCTTGAAATAGATTTCGTAATAAGGTACAAGGGTGGAGCGACTTTGATTGAAGTCAAGGCAACAACAGGAAATACAAAAAGCACGAAAACGATTCTTTCGCATCCTGAAAAATATCATGTGTCAGGTGCAATAAAATTCGGCAATTACAATGTGGGAAGAAACGAAAAAATGCTGACTTTACCTATTTATATGGCTTTTTTACTTGATGAGTTTTGATTGATATAACAAACAGAACAAGCATATCCGTAATGTTTCAATAGGGCATTACGGAAAAACAGGAAGCGAATATATCCGCCGGTATGGATCAAGAAATTTGTTCCCTTCCAATGTTTTTTTGATCGTGATGGTTGTTTATTATGGGAATAATTGTGTGTACGGATAGCATTTATGGCCTTAATGCTTTTTCTTCCTGCTCCTTTGTTTCCATGATTGTTTGTTTTGGCATTATGATTCTTTGGACAAAAAGTAGTCATCATATAATGGATTATTTGTTGAGATAATATGTTAGAATTTGAGATAGTCATTTGAATGTAAATAAAGATATAGATTCTTTATAAATTTGGATGCTTGAATTACAAATAAGGAATGCGTAAATGAAAAAGAGAGAAGATAGAATCGTGAATTCCCTTTGTTCTATGGTGTGTGTAATTGCTTTAGGAATTCTGCTTGTTTCTTGCGGTAATAAAGGAAATTCAAATCGAGAATCTTTTATGAGTAAGGACTCTAGTAAGTCAGATTTGAATCCCAAAACAGAAAACTCTCGGAAACAGGCCGTTTCCGACGGACTGTCTTTTAAATTGTCTTTGGATGGGAGCGGATATGTGTTGGATTCTAGAGGAACATGCACGGATAATGAAATCGTGGTACCTGAATCCTATCTGGATCTTCCTGTTATAAAAATAGAAAGCGAAGCTTTTAAAAATGATATTGATTTGATTTCGTTCACGTGTTCATCTGTCATATCCATTGGCAATAATGCATTTTCTGGATGTGTCAATTTGGTGGATGCCATTTTTGGAGACCAACTGACTGTTATTGGACAGGAGGCTTTTTCCTTTTGTTCGAAACTGAATGAGATTCATTTTTCGAAGAATCTGATCAAGGTTGGCCAGGCCGCTTTCTTTGATTCCGGATTCGTAAAGGAAATGTCAAATTATCGAGACGGATGTTTGTATGTAGATGATTGGCTTGTGATGGGAAATACACAATGCACAGATCTTCGCATTGATTGTCGGGGTATTGCAGATGGTGTTTTTGCTAACAATGATTTTATTGAAAATGTGGATATTTCCAAAAATGTTGTGTTTTATGGAGAAGATATGTTTTCCTTCAATCCTTCTTTGAGATCTGTTGTTATGAAAAAGAGCGTCAATCCTTGTATCTTTATCCAGAAATATTTTGAAGAAGATATTACGTTTATAAATGAATACTTAACAAAATATGTTCGTATATAGAAATTGTTTTTAACTTGAATTTAATTTTACAATGTAATTGCTTTATAATCTCATACAATAAATGTGCAAATATTATTTGCTTTGCTGCTTGAAATGATAAATCAAAAAATGCGGGCTTTGACTTTTGATGGAATAGAAAAGACCTCTGGAGTTTTTCCGAGGCCTTTTAAACGAATGCTACTAATGTGATGTTTCTTAGAAGGAACCGTCTGATTCTTTTTCAGTTATTTCCTTTTTCTTTCTTAAGTTGTTTAATACGATGTTATAGATAAGCATTCCTAAGAATAATGCTGTGATTACACCAAAAGTAACCTGAATTACAATGAGTGCAACCTGCCACCAAGGTGTTACTGGTATCATCATTGTCTTGGACGTCATGCCATTCATGGCATTTGTGTGGATGACATTGTAGATAATTCTTCTGACGCTGGTTCTCATAGCTTGACAGACGGCTGCGTTGTCTTTGTATTTGACAAGTTCCGTTGCCGTTTTGTTTCCGTCGAATGTATCGGTTCCAGCAAGTACTCCGTCAATTTTAGACATGGCAGAACCATCATGATCCCAATCGGAAATGACTAATCCATCATATCCCCATTCGTCTCTTAGGATATTCGTCATCATTTCTTTGCAGGCACCGTTCCATTTCGTTCCGATTCTTGTATAGGAATTCATAGTGGCACTGGCCTTCCCGACTGTGAATACGATTTCGAATGCCTTGAGATAGATCTCTCTTGAAGCCTGTTCTGTAGACCAAACACCGCAATTGACACGGTTTGTTTCGAAGTCGTTCAGAGCAAAATGTTTGGCATAGGCTAAACAACCTTTAGATTCGATTCCGATGGTTTCGTTTGCTTCGATGTATCCGGCAAGGAAAGGATCTTCGCTCGGGTATTCGAAGGCTCTTCCTCCGAAGGGAGAGCGATGTATGTTGACTCCAGGCCCATAGATTCCATTGTATCCAAGATAGAGCATATCTTCGGATTTGTGTTCACCGACTTTCTTTGCGATTTCATTGTTGAAGGATGCAGCAATAACGCCTGCACATGGATAGGCTACCCAGGTCCAGTCGGTTCCTTTTTCTCCTTTGAGGGTATCGTCGTTTGGCAAGGAGAAGAAGGTTTCCAACCTTTTTGTGATTCCGACAGGACCATTCTCCTGTCTCGTTTCCGGTAGGGCAATGGAATTTGCTCCATGGATCCAATGATAGGAATTGACGATCATATAGGCCTGTTCTTCGAAGCTCATCTGATCCAGAAGCTGGTTCCATAAAGATTCATAATGGTCGGCATAGACTTTTCCATCATCGAAGACGTCTTTTTCATCTGTGTATTCAAGTGGATTCAATGGTGCGTCGATCAGATTGAATGCGACAAGGTCTCCCTTGTCGACATCCGGCATTCCGTTTGTGGAACCACTTTTGAAGACACCGTAGTCTGGCATATCGTATTCTGTATCGTCTGGAACAATGTCGAAATCCAAATCCATAGCCATGGCCGTATTCAGCTTCAGAATCGGAGCTTCTTTTGGATAGGTCTCATTCCAGTTCTGTCTAGAAAGGTAGGTTATGGAGTTGTCTTGTGCGTTTTCGTATTTGTTGATATCTCCATTATCCAACTGGCATTCGATTTCTTTTCCTGTATAAGATGATTTGCTGTATGTTTTGTAATCATCTTTATCGATGGTGACTTTGGAAACGAAATCGGATCCAGTTTTGGATTCTTTGATCTGTGAACCAAAGACAATCTGGTTTTCGGTGGTTTCGCCTTGTCTTTTCAGGATGTTGTTGTTTGCTTCATGACTGTCGGTGGCGATGGTGAAATAGTAATTTCCTTTTTCTAGGATATAGGTGCCTCTTCCGTCACTATCGAATGACTTGAGTTCTTCTTTCGGGATTTCTATTTCGACCTTCTGGCTTTCGTTTTCCTTTAACTCTCTGGTTTTGGCATATCCTTTCAGTTCGACTGCTGCTTTTTCGATACCGAATTCTTTGTCATAGTCGGTATAGGGCTTGGATAAGTAGGCCTGGACGACTTCCTTGGCCGGTGTTTTCGATGTGTTTTTGACATTGACACTCAGAATATAGCTGTTTTCCTTTTCCTGGAAATCGTAATCTGAGTATTCGAAATCGGCATAGGACAATCCGTAGCCGAATGGGAAGGCAACCTCTTGGGAATAGTTCCATTCTCCTTCTGAATGATATGTACCTGCTTTTCCTTTGGCATTTCCTTCGTTCCTAATACTGTCTGCGTATCTTGTCTCATAATAGCGGTAGCCGATATAGATGCCTTCCTGGTAAACCATGTATTTGTCAAAGTAGTCCTTATTGGCTTTTGCCTTGGAGTTGAGCAAATCGCTGTTCTGATAGGTGTAGTTTCCGTCATTGATGGTTGATGGTGCGGAATTGAGATTGTAGGACCATGTATCGCTCAGATGTGCGGAAGGTGAGATAAGGTTTCCGTTTGTGTCTTTTCCTTTCAAAAGATCGACCACTGCATTGATTCCGGTAGAACCAGGCTGTCCAATCCACATGCAGGCATCGATGTCTTCATAATAAGGCTCAAGGTCCTGCATTTGAAGTGGATTTCCGGAGTTGATTAGAACGACAACTTTTTTGAATGTGCCAGTGTGCTTTAACTGGGAAGTATGCTCTAAAATAGATATTTCTTCATCGGTTAGACCTAAATAACCACCATTTTCGGATGTGTTCTCTCCTTTTCCGGAATCATTGGATCCTACTTTATCGATGGCGGAGGTGTAGTTGTAATGGAGATCGGAATATTCTCCTCCGCTTCTGGAGAGCGTAATGACTGCAACATCTCCGTAGCTGTTGAAACTGTTTTTGACTTCGTCGGTGTAGATTGACCATGGTGCTTCATTTACTTTCCATTGCTGCCACGGCGTACAGTTTCCTTTCGGATTGGTTCTCTGGTATGAGGAGGCATCGCCTTTGGAATAGAAATCCCATAAAGTGGGATTGACCGAAAATCCGCGGGATTCAAATGCGGATTTCATGGTTGTCTTCACTTCTTTTTGCGATCTGTAGTTGTATGTGACAACATAACCCGATCCGGATCCACATTCCACAAGATCTGTGGAACTATGAGAAAGAAGGGAAACTTTTTCTCCTCCTTGGAGCGGAAGGGCGTTTTTGTTGTTCCAAAGCAGAATTGCACCTTCTTTTTCTGTTTCCTCGATAGCCTTGACATCTTCATCGTACATTGTTTTCCCGTTTCGCTCGAATGTGTAGTCGGTTTTATAGAAATCCTTTGCCTGGGCATCATCGTTGATGACTTTCTTGAAATTCGATGTTCCGAACATCATGTTGATTGCTGCGGATCCGAACTTGTTGGCAGCCCAGGATCCGACAACGGATACAGTCAGCATGACGGTGGACACACCGGTAAGGATAGCCCATAATCCGATTTTTGCTTTCTTTGTTTTCATTTATTGGTCCTCACTGAAATCTTCGATTTTTCTTATGGCTTCTTTTTCGGAATGGTCCTTTTGGAATAGAAGAGGATAGTCCTTATGGGTTGATGTGCTGTGGGCACTATGGTCGTCTGCAATCCCCCAAGTCGTGACGTTGCTTATAACGCCAGCTCCGCTTTTCCATGGAAGCGAATATTTCCGACATATTCTATAGATGTCGTCAAACATTTCTGCCTGCTTGTATTCGAGGTCTTTATGGAAAACGTCGAACTCGTCTGTTGGGACTGTTGAATCATTGACCCGGATATCCAGCTCTGTGATCTGAACATCGATACCGAGTTCGGTGAATTCTTTGATGGAATCTTCGAAATCGTTCATGAAACGCTTCTTGTCGGATAGATAGCTCGAAAGCCGGTAATGGGCTTGCATTCCGATGCCGTCGATTTCGATGTTATCGGCTTTCAGCATTTTCACAAGATTTTTTGCCGCCTCTCTTTTGCTGGGATTGTTGAGGGAATAGTCGTTATAGTAGAGCTGAAGATCATCCAAACCATAAATGTCTTTTGCCTCTTTCGCAGACTGGAATGCCTTCTTGATGTAATCGAATCCGCATAGGGAATACCAATCCATAGTCCCTGTTCCTGAAATCTCGGTTCCGGTTCGGAAGTAGTTTCCGTTATCGATGTCTTCTTCACTGACTGTGTTATGCAAAGCTTCGTTCACGACATCATAGCAGTAGACTGTGTCTTTGAAGTGACCCATCACTGCCTTGATATGGCTGTCGATGAGGTTCAGGGCTTTTTCTTTGGTTGTACATTCCTCTTTGATCCAATTCGGCAGCGATTTGTGCCAAAGGAGAGTGTGTCCGCGAACTTTTTTGCCATGTTTTTGGGCATAAGCCACGATTTTGTCTGCCCCTTCATAGGTGAAAGATCCTCTTTGGGCTTCTAGTTTTCCCCATTTCATTTCGTTCTCACAGGTAAGAGTGGAAAAATGCGGCATGAGATCTTCGTATTTCCCGTTGTCGATAGAGTAGTATTGAACAGCGGCTCCGATATCGAAATAATCTCTATAGTAATCCTTAAGATACCTTGTTTTCGGAGGTGTTGCGGTTGCCGAAGGTGCTTCAGTGGAATCTTTCTTGCATCCGCTGAGAAGCAAACATGACAAAAGAACAAAAATGATTGGAGTTTTCTTCCTATGGAGCGTTTCTTCTGTCATGTGTTTCTCCTTGTGTTAGAAGTCTTTTATGGATGTGACGAGGGCTTTTTCTTTAAGCTCTGAATCGAACATCAGTTTGCTGTCTGCGGAACTATCCGAAGTATCGGCGATTCCCCAAGTGGATATGTTTGTTACAGAACCGTTTCCGCCTTTAGCAGGCAACGCATATTTTCTGCAGATACGGAATAGGGATTCATAGAGCTCTTTCTGTTTTGCTTTTCTCGTGTTGATATCGGAATCATCCAGGTATCCAGACGAGATGTCGATATCTAGTTCTGTTATTTGTACATCTAATCCAAGTCCTGTATATGCGATGATGGCATTTTCGAAATCATTCAAAAAGGATGTTTCTTTCCCAATGTAATCTTTTATCCTGCAGTGAGTCTGCATTCCGATACCATCGATTTCGATTGAGTCCTTTTTCAGTTCGTTTACGAGTTTGATGCAGGCCTCTCTTTTGTTAGGATTGGCAAGGGAATAGTCATTGTAATAAAGCTTTGTATTCAGTTTCTGTTTCTTCTTTACTTCCATGGCACTCTTGAATGCCGTTTTGATATAGTCAATACCGCATATCTTGTACCAATCGACGGCATTCTGATCTTTGGCTATCTCATCGTCGCCTGTCCTATAGATATCGTTTTGATTTAACTGATCTTCTGTGATGGAATTCCGCAGGGCTTCGTTTACGACATCATAGCAGTAGATGTCATCTTGGAAATGCGTCATGGTTTCTTCGATGTGATTGGAAATAAGCTTTAGCGCATTTTCCTTTGTCGTCGCTTCTTCTTTGACCCATTCGGGGAGCGATTTGAACCAGACCAAGGTGTGTCCTCGTACTTTCTTTTTGTATTCCTTGGAATAGCGGATGATTTCATCCATTGCGGAATAGTCTTTCTTCCCTTTTGTGGCTTCGAGGAATTTCCATTTCATGGAGTATTCCGGAGTCAGAGAGGAAAAGTTTTTCATCAGGCTGTCATAGGTTTTTAAGGAACTTGGTTTTACTGCCGCTCCGATATCAAAAAGATCAGCGTATTTTGCGGATATTGTTTCTGCTTCGGATACTTCTCTTACCTCGAAGTCTGAAATGGTCATTGTAATTTCGGAACTGTAATCCGATGGCTTGAGGTTGAGTTCGAAAACGGAGTCTGATTTAACCTCAATGGCTTTTGAGGAGGTGCATTCTATCTGTTCGTTTGGTTTTAAGGCGACTGAATTTCCACTGGATTTTAATCCATAAGATAGGTTAGCTTCTTTATCTGTTCTAACCTTGAATCTTACCCTGTATTGGCTTCCGACAGGAAGGACGGGTTGGTATCTGAGAATGACTTCCTTGCCTTTGGTTTCCTTTGACATTGACAGTACAACGTCATTGTTCGTATACCGCTTTGGGGTTGTCTTGAAGGCATAATCGCCATTTTCCTTTTTCCCATTGCTGTAGTAATACCATTTTCCCGGATTTGCGATTACCTCTTTGTTAAGTCCATATTGGATTTCATAATCCTGTAATCGGACATCGGAGATTGTGAAATCGGATACCGTTAGAGATATGGGTATTTCATAAGACAGTGGCTTTATTTGAATCATGAAAGGTTTATCGGCTCCGATTGTCCCGTGGTACGAGACATTCTTTTCTTCTCCGGCTTTTACTGAAACGGATTTGTTGTCTTTCCCATAAAGTACGGTTCCGTCAGCGGATAGTTTCACCTTCATTATGACATCGAATTCCAATCCGATAGCACCTGTCGGCTGGTATCTTAACTGATAAGTCTGCTTTTCCTGGAGAGAATCGAAACGGAAGTACATCTTGTCTTTTACTTTATATGGAGTGTCGGCAAGTTGGTATTTTCCTTCTGCCCAATAGTGCCAAACGCCGGGATTGGATAGTACTGAAGAATTCTGTGCTTTTGTGATTTCATATGAATCTTCCGTATCGGATACGGAGTATTCGATGAAGTCGATGCTCATACCTTCTCCCTCGTTGTCCGCTTTAAGATCGATGAAGAAAGGTTCGTTGGAATTTATGATTCCGAAATAATGGAATTCTATGATGTTTTTTTCGTCAGGCCTGATGTTCTTTTTGTTGTGGATTATGTATCCGTCTCTGACGATTGCCTTGAACTGGATAATATAGTGATCGCCGATGTTTCCTTTCGGTTGGTATCTAAGCTGATGGGTCTTTGTTCCGTTTGTCTTGGAGAATGCAATATGTGGAGTATCATCGTACAGTGAAGGATTATAGATGAATTTATAATCGGTTCCGTTCTTTCCGTCTACACAGTAGTACCACTTTCCGGGATTGCCGATGACTGTGCTTTTGTTGCCAAATTCTATTTTGGAGTATTCCTTTGGTTTATAGGATATGGCATTTGTGTTGGATAAGTGTTCTTCTTCGTTCTGTCTGTAGGAAAGGACACCTTGGAAGGAGTAACAAGAATAGGCTTTTGTGTTCTTTCCGATCAAACGCAGTCGGATGTCTTCGCCTTTGGTCAAATCGAACTCCACTGCTTTTCCCTTTTCCCTGATGGTTTGTGCAGCGATTTTGTCCTCTCCGTACACATAACCGAAATAGACCATGACCTTTGTTTCGTTGCTTTCCAGGATGGAGTTGGATAGTTCTTTGCTCATCAGGAATTTTAGAACAAGGTCATTTCCGTCGGCAAGGGTCGAGACACTGATGTTTTGTGTTTGGACTGTGGCTTCATTTGCTGCTTTTTTGCAGTTGTTCTTTTGAAGAAGAAGGAAGTCATAGGTTGATTGTTCGTTGGTCTTTGCTTCTTCTTTTTCCTGAATCCTAGAATCGTTGTTATAGGGGTAGCCCTGTGCTCCTGACAAGAGCGTCAGAAGTACAGGTAGTATTATGATTTTCTTTTTCATGGCTTATTTCCAAAGTGGGAAACCATCATCCTCGATTCCGATTTCATTTCCGCTTGTGGTGATGATGTCTTCCTTCATCAATATGACGTCAAGAATGGGTTTAACATAGTTCCTTTTTTGTTTCATTGTTTTATCCTCTTTTGGGTCTATTTTGCGTTTAAAACGATATCATAGACTTCAATGGTGAAGGGAACACTGTAGTCTGTTGGTTTGAGCTGAATCATAAATGGGGTATCTTGGATGGTTCCGCTGTAAGTGATTTCGGTTTCTGCTTCTACTTCCGGAATGGATTTTTTGTATTCTTTTCCGTAGAGGATATATCCTTCGGCACTGATTTTGACTTTAAAAGTCAATGTGTATTCTTTTCCTTTTTCGAAATCTGGCTGGTATCTGAGTTGGTAAGTCTTGTCTTTTGTCATGGTAGCCAATGCCATGGTCACTTTACCGTCGCTGTAGTTTGGCTCGTTGCCGTCGACGAAAGAATAATCGGTACCCTTCGTTCCGTCTGCCATGTAGAACCATATGCCAGGGGTCTTGATTACTTCGGCATTGCTTTTCTTCTGAAGAGTATAGTTTTCTTTAGAGGTCGTATCCTTCTTCTGAAAATCCATATCGGAAGCCGTTAAAGCGATCGGAACTGCATAATCGATAGGCTTGACCTGAATGAAGAAAGGATTGGATGCATCGACTTTTCCGTCATATTCGATTTTTGTTTTTGTATTTGCCTCAAGCTCGATTGTTTTCGTCAAACCATCTTTTCCTATAATGATGGAAGACGGGGCGCTGACAAGAACGTTCATGGTCATGGCATAGTCGATGTCGTTTCCAAGAGTAGGCTGATAACGGAGTTGGTAGACTTTTCCGGTTGTCATGGTCTGAAGGGGCAGTGTGACCGTATTGTCTTTGTAATGCGGTTTGGTTCCTTCGATAAAGGAATAATCGGTTCCTTCTTTTCCATCGCACATGTAATACCAAGTTCCGGCATTCTGTATGGTCGTTGATTTGTTTCCCCAGATGAGATCATATTCCTCTTCGACAGGTTCTGTGGAGGAATCCTCTACGATGATTATGTCTTTGACCGTCAGTTCAATCGGGAATTCATAATCGGCCGGTTTGATTCCGAGAGAGAAAGGAACGGTATCATCGACAACTGAGGCGAATACAAAAGATTCTTCTGCTCCGGCAGTCATAGACTTTGTTTCGTATTTCTTTTCGGTTCCATGCTCGGAACCATAGGTGATTTCCCCTGCAGCACTCAATTTCGCCTTGAAGGAAATCCTATAGTTTTTGCCTGTTTCGAGTTTCGGTTGGTAACGAAGCTGATTCGTTGCCTTCATTCCCGATAAAGAAGAGTATGACAGGCTTATAGTGCCGTCTTTATAGGTTGGATCTTCTTTCAAGGTGTAGTCTGTTCCAGCCTTTCCGTCGGAGAAGTAGAACCATTTCCCGGGTTCTGATACTGTTTCAGCTTTTGTTCCTTTTTTCAAAACGTAATTGTTTTCATCTTCTTCCGGTATCGGCGCCGTAGTTTCGCTTAGTTCGATATTGTCTAAGATAAGAGATATCGGAGAATCAGCGTCTTCGGGAACAAGGTTGATGGAGAATGGGAATTTGTTATTTACCTGTGCCGTGTATTCATAGGTATAGGAACCGGTCTCGACATCGACATTTTCATAGTATAGATGGTCATTGTCTGCTTTTGTTCCGTAGGTAAGGGTTGCTTTTGCTGAGATGGTTGCCTTGAATTTGATCTTGTAATATTTTCCGACATCCATAGTCGGCTGATAACGAATCTGATTGTATGGCTTCTTTCCTTGCATGCTGGAGAAGGAGAAGGTTACGGTTCCGTCTTTGTATTTCGGAGTTTCGCTGAAGGTATAATCGACATCCTTTGTTCCATCGCAGGAATAATACCAGGCTCCGGTGTTATTGACGACGTTGGCGTTTGTCATCATCTCGAGATCGTATTCGGTTTCGTCTGCGTGTTCGCTCTTTTCCGGCTTGTCGTCTGTGACTCCTCCTGTTGTATCTCCCTCTTCGAGTGTGATATTTGTGACTTTTAGGCTTGTGGCTTTTCCATTATTCAGAGCATCACAGGAGGAAATGGAGATATGGAACGGCTGCGAGGAATTCATTTCTCCGACATAACTGATCTGGGTGGGCGTATTCGCTTTCAGACTTTTGCCTTTCGTGGCATTCTTTCCGTCGGAGCAATTGACTTTCATGGGTTGATCGGATTCGATGGTATATTTGATGGTATATTTCTTTCCTATTTCGAAATTCGGCTGATAGCGGAAATAGAAGTATTTCTTGTTGGCAAGATTCAGGTTTCCGAGTTTCACGCTGAGTGAGTTGTTTTCGTGGAGGGGGGTCTCTTCGAAGGAATAATCGCTGTTCAGTGAACCATCGACATGATAATGCCAGACTCCAGGATCAGCGACACATTCCGCATTGGTGAGTTTTGTAAGTCTGTAGTAGTCTTTCGGACGGCTTGGCATGACAACGGTTATTTCGCATTCTGCGCTTGCGATACCTCTTGTGGCAATGATTTTGACTTTTCCGACATCAAGACCGGTGACAAGACCGGAGGAATCGACACTTGCAATGGCTGGGTCCGATGAAGACCATGTGACATTTCCACCATCTGATGCGGAAGCGGTAAGCTGAAGCGTGTGGACATCGCTGTCAAGGTTGATTTCTCCGGTTGTTTGCGAGATGGTCATGGTTCGTTTTGCGACTTTGACTTCGATTGTGGCTTTGTTTCCGTTTTCGACTTCGGCTGTAATGGTGCAGGTACCTTCGCCTTTGGCGGTTATGGTACCGCGTTTCACGATTGCGACTTCTTTGTTGGATGTTGTCCAGGTAATCAGTGCATCTTCGTTTGTGATTGTGTATTTGATCTTATGGGAATCGCCTTCATAGAGATTGAGAGATGATTCTTCGAATTGTATGGTCGCATTGGCGACGTTTGACGTTTTTCCACAGCTAGACAATGCGGTTGTGACTGTGGCACTACCTACGACTAGAGAGAAGATGATAGCTGCTTTTCTGATGTTTCTTTTCATTTTACAATTTCCTCTTTTGTTTTTTTGTCGGCAATTAGACTTCGGGTTAAGAAAAATCCTAGGACGACAAGACCAAGCCCTAACACGGCATCGATGAGATAGACATAAATCATCCATGAGGTGTCAAAGGTAAAGCCTCCACTTGTCATATCGCTTTTTTCCTTGCTCGGATCATATTCGCTTAGTGTCTGCTGTGTATTGACAAGAGTATAGATGACGTTGTGTGCCACATCCTGGGACAAAGATACGAAGACCGCATCGTTTTCGTATTCACTGTCGGCAAATAGTTTTGTGGCATCGGCATTGTTGAGCCAGATATCGTTTCCGGCCCATATTCCCTTGTATACGGGCATGTAGCTTGAACCGGTATCGACCCAGTCTGTGACTAAGGTGCCTCTGAATCCCCATTCTTTTCTCAAGACATTCTTACACAAGGAATAGGAAGCTCCGGTCCAGGTGGCACCGATTCGGTTCATGGATGTCATCAAAGCGTTTGCCCCGCCTTCCTTGACGGCTAGTTCGAACGGCTTCAAGTAGATTTCGCGGAATGTTTGCTCGGTCATGTAGGTATACAGGCCTTCTCTTAATGATTCTGTTTCGTTGGCTACGAAATGCTTAAGATAACAATACAGGCCGGCATTTTTTGCACCCTTTATGGTATTTGCCGCAAATCTTCCAGATAACAGTGGATCTTCGGAATAGTATTCTCCGTTTCTTCCATCGAATGGATTCCTATGGATGTTTGCAGCAGGCCCGTACCATCCTCTCACACCGGATGTTTCGTCTCCTCTTGCTTCGTTTCCGATACTCATGCCCATGGAATAAGCCAAATCGCTGTTCCATGTCTGCGCGAGCAATGTTTCGCTAGGATAGGAGACATAGGAACATGCAGTAGCACTTGTGACTCTGGTATTCAGACCAAGAGGCCCGTCGAGATCTCTGTACATCGGTTTGGAAATGCTGTCAATTGCCTGTGTCTTGAAGAAGCCGTCACGGATGAGTTTGAAGAGTTCCGGTTTCGTGATCTCAGAAACCAGATCAAGGTAGTCCTCGCTATCATAGTCCTTGGTTTCTGAGATGTCGTTTATGGTCATGCCGAGTTTTAGACCTGTTTCCGGCATTCCGGTATCCGAATATCCGGTTCTTTCCAACTGTTCTTCTGTCGGTGCTTTGCTGGATGCGATTTCGAAGGCCTTGTTATTTCTTTCCCTTTCTATGATTTTGGTCGGGAATGTGTTTTTGAAGTCGGAACGGGAAAGATAGGTGATTTCCTTTGTCTCATCCTGACCGTCGATGGAGTAACCATCGATGGTGTCATCTCCGGTGAATTGGTTTTCTACTTTGTTTCCGGTGATTTCGTCGGTTTCATACTGATAGCCTTTTTCCGGAATTCGGAAGGTCAGCGTGTTTCCTTTCTTGGAGTGTTCTGCCATGTTTTTTAGAACATGGGCATTCTGCATCAACTTGAACGAATATTCACCACCATCAACTTCGTATCCTTTGAAGCCATTGTTGTTCTGGTCATAGCAGTCATAGCTTTTCATGTCTCTTGTGGACAGCTCGAGTTTTATGCCGCATTTTTCACCTGGTGCAAGAAGGGATGTTTTTTTGAAATCGCCAAGCACCACAGATGATTTTTCTATACCCCCTTTTGTGTACGGGACTGTGTAATAGAGCTCTACGACATCTTTTCCGGGGACGTTTCCGATATTTGTGACATTGACATAGATATCGATCTTTGAATCAGGATTCAGAACAGGTTCTGCTTCGCTTGTGATGTTTTTCCCATCCATTTCTATTTTCTCGATGGACCAGTCGAATGTGGTGTAGCTGAGTCCGTATCCGAATGGGTATTGGACGGTTTCATCATAATTGATGTATTTTTCTTCGGCTGCTGTTTCATAATACCGATATCCGACATAGATTCCTTCGTAATAGTCGATATAGGCATCATAATAGTTTTTGGTATAGGAGCTGCTGGTGGGAAGATTCTTGTATTTCTTTGTGCCTCCGTACCCTGAGTTGATGCTGGAAGGAGCGGAAGAAATGTCATAGGCGAATGTATCTGCGGTTCTTCCCGACGGAGTATAAATATTCCCTTTATCGTCCTGGCCTCTAAGAAGATTGATGACGCTTTTTACGCCTGTCAGTCCGGTAAGTCCGGTCAGAAGGCAAGCCTGTATTCCGGAATCATCGAGGAAGCCCAATTCCATGGTGTTGGATGTGTTGAGAAGGACGATGACCTTGGAGCAGGTTTTTTTTGCAACGGCAATCATTTCCTCTTCTTCGGTAGAAAGTTCAAGATAGGTTCTTGAGGTATCCGTGACTGTGGAGGTGGTATTGTTCTCCTGTTTTTGTTTCACTTGCAGTTTTCTTAAGTCCGCTGCTTCGCCACCTGTTCTTCCGATGACCACGAGAGCGACCTGAGAAAAGGCTTTTGCATGTTCGATGATGGTTTCGGTATAAAAATTTTTCCCCGGTTCATGGAGGACAAATTTGGTGGCATTTCCGACGGCGACATCGCCACGATATTCCTTCAAATCCGACATTCCCCATCCGGAGGCTTTTCCGGAGTAGAAATCCTTGTACATGTTGTACAGCTCTTCGTTGTATTCGATCCCCAGTTCTTCCAGTGCGGGATACAGTTTCTTCTTTTCCAGATTGGTGTTGGAGTAACCGGATCCGAACATGTTTGTCATCCAGTCATATCCTGCCCAACCGAAGACGTTGACTCTTTTGGCTTCTTCGACAGATAGCGGAAGAGCATTGCTTTCGTTTTTCAGAAGGACCGAACCTTCCGTGACGATGTCTTCGACAAGCTGGGTGTTTTCGGACAGTGTCTTGTTGTCCAGCTTTGTCTTTCCACCATTTAAATAGATGGATATGGAATCTGAAAATACGTTGGATAGAACCGAGATACTTACTATGGAAGCAAGTAACAGAGCCATGCACGGTGTGTAGATACATAGTGCTTTCTTCTTCGACATTTTCTTCTTTGCCATTTGTGCCTCCTAAAACTCCTGGTTACGATAACAAGGTTATCATATCCATATGTCGGAAGTCATAAACTGGCGTGAAAGGGCTTGCAAATGACATGAACTAACTGTTTTTCGGCAGAAGGATGTCCAATTTGAACAGTCCGTCTTCTAAGGTTATGTTCATGGTTCCATTATAGGAAGCAACGATTCTTTCCATGCTTTTTATGCCGTATCCGTGGTAATTCTCATCTTTGTTTGTCTTGGGAAGCCCGTTTTCGAATTGAATTGTTCCCTTGTAGTAATTTTCCACGTGTATGGAGACAAGGTCTCCGATTTCTCTTACTTTCAATGAGACATGTCTTTTATCGACATCGTCCAAAAGCGCCACGCTTTCCATGGCGTTTGTTATGGCGTTTCCGAACAGGGAATAGAGATCCATGTCGTCCATGAAAGACAGCAGGGTTCCGTTTACGACCAGGGTGAATTTGATCTTTTTCGATTCGCACTGAAGCTTTTTGTCGGAAAGCAGGATGTCAAGGACGTCGTTTCCTGTTTTGATGGTTGAATCATAGATCATGACGGCTTTCTCGATTTCCTGAATCTTCTTTTCGGAGTTGTTGGTTCTTAACAAGGAAATCTGGTGCTTGAGATCGTGGCATTTTTCATTGATGATTTCGATGTTCTCTTTGGTAAGGGCATATTGCTCTCTTTCTTGATGGAGGAGGACTTTCGTCGTGGCCAGCTCTTTTGTGATATTTTCGTTATCGGTCAAAGAAAACTGGAACAGTATGATAAAAAGAGAGACCATGATGAAGACAATCGGCTCTACAATGCCGGCAAGGAAGGATTTGTCTTTGTCGTCGATGCTGAGTCTGGATAAGCCAATGCACATCAATACGGTGAAGAGAAACAGGAATATCTTTGAGAGACTGTTCTGATTGGATTTGTCCCAGTCTTTATGTTTTCGGATGACAAAGAAAAAGAAGAATGTATAGATAAGGATGCAGGAGACGATATTTGTGATTAAGTTCGACAGGCTGAATATGATCGTGGTTTTGTCCTTCCAAAGAAGATTTGCCAGCTGGACAAGATTCGAGGACATGAACTGCATGGCATAACCTAATGAACAGCAAAGAAGCGTGTTGCGTATGGATTGTTTGAAAGAGAAGAATATAGTAAATATGGTCATGGAAAAGATGATGACGTAGTAGATGATCTTGAAAATGATTCCGGATATGGATTCCGTGGTATTGTAGTTGAAGTTCGTTCCTGTTATGAATCCGTATATCAGTTCTATCCACAAGGTGATGTAGAGGCTTGCTATGGTGCTTCCAATCAGTCTTACATAGAAATAGTTTCTTCTTTGGAAATGATTGGCAAAGAGAAATTCGGCTATGATGATTTGGAGGCACATTAAAGGCGTCATGCTAAGGGAAAGAACAAATTGCATGTCAGATGGTTCCTCCGAGATATTTGTTCAACTCTTCTAGGAAGTCTTTCCGTTTTCCTTTTGAGATCAACAGGCTGGAATCATCGGACAGGTAGACGAATATTTTGTCGACTTTCCGGACATGGGCTAGATTTATGAGGTAACCTTTGTTGCAAAGGCAGAAGTAATGTTCTGCCAGAAGGTCTACATAATCCTTTAGTGTTCCGCGTATTGTGTATTTCTCTTTTGTGGTGTGGAAGACGATGTCATGGGATATGACTTCGAGGTAGATCAGTGAATCGATAGGGATGCGGATGAGCCCTTCTTTGTTCTTGATGTCGATGTAGGCATCGCTATGGGTGTGTCCGTATTCCGTTAGAATCCGTTCCAGCTTCATTTTGAATCCATCATAATCGATTGGCTTCAGAATGAAATCGAATGCGTTTACTTCATAGCCTTTGATTGCGTATTGGGCGAGATTTGTCACGAATACGATGATGCAGTTTTTGTCTTTTTCTCTGATTTTCCTAGCTGTTTCCATTCCGGAAATTCCGGGTATCTGAATATCCATGAATAATATGCTTGTATCCATGGAATAGTTTTCTAGAAGATCATATCCATTGTTATAAATCTGTATGGTCGGTAAAGCCTCTTTTTTCTCCGTGAAATAGTCGTATATGAACTTCTGTATGGTATCTGAGACAGATGTCTCGTCTTCTAGAATTGTTATTTTCATGATGGAATTATTATATCGAGAAGAAAGCAAAAAAAGAAAGAGGAGGTATATAGTCTGACGGTTTTTAAGGGAAAGAACCGACAAATTTTCAAATTAAAGTAAGATTCAAATAGGCTTAAGTTCAAGTGTTTTCAGGGACTAAAACTACATTTTGCTTTGTGAATGATTGGCTCAGATCCGAATCTCTTTAATGGTGATGTAAGGATTCGAACAAGGTCAATAGCGATTTATGAGCTTTCAAATGGATTGACTATTGAAACAAACATCATTTTAAAAAACTTTTGCGTGAAAATGTACAAGTACCTGAACAAAAAACATATATTAAAATGAATTTTTTGGATCCAGTTTTTCCCTATTTGTCAGATAGAAGAATGATTTTCCTCTTTGGTATTTGAAAAGATAGCCTTGTTCTACTAGTTTTCCTAGAATATCTTTCCTTAGATAGGAAGAAGAGGATATCTGAAGATAGGATGCGATTTCCAAAATCGTTCTTTCCTTTACGTAACAGCAGGATAGAATCTTTTCATCATAGGAAGATACGATTTCTTTTGGAAGGTGGATTTCAGGATATGGATTGCTTTCTCCGATGACACCTTTCTGATAAGTGAGATCCGGCAAAGTCAAGGTGAAATAATCGTCGTTGCAGCTGATGAATGGCTTCTGCGATTCTTTGGCTTTCGAATAATCCTCGGAGATTTTATCGAATCCTGTTCCTTTGGCCTCCATCATATGTAGGGATTCGAATATTTTACAGATCAGTTCGTTCCTTCTTTTGGGCATGATCTTTCCAATCTGTTTTTCTTTTTCAAGACATTTTCCGCCGAGCAGGGAACCGGGAGAGGTGATTTCCAATCGATCTTTGAAAATATCGAATTGGATTTCCGAACCGAATATGAAATAGTTTCTATGTGCAAAGGCGTTTACAACGCCTTCGAACAATGCTCTTTTTGGATAGGATGATAAATCGATTCTTGAATCTCCTGTCTTTTGATAGCCGACTGTCGAATGATTCAGAACGAAATCCATGACTTCATCGATAACATCGATCAGACATCCCTGGTAGGACTTTGCCGCCGTGACAATGTTGCCTCCTTTATCGAATCCTGGATATACGGAGCATTTTGCAAGGGTAATGGGATCGTTGCAAGTATCCTTGAATAACAATGATCCTTTGAAGAGCTTTCTGTTCTCGTCGAGAAATCCGAAAGAAGCAAGTGTTTTGTCATTCATTTTTTTTCCTGGATTTGTTTCTCCGTATTTCTTGATGAGATTCCGATAGTCTTTCTCATCATAGGTTTCGGATGTAGGAACGTTATCGTATGTGATTCTTGTAGATTGAATCACTAATGATGATATTTGTTCTGACGATGCAATTTTTGCCCTTCCGAATTGTCGGATATAGCAAGCCGGAATACCATTCATATGGACATAGACTGGAGTATGTGCGGATTTCTCAACATCAATTCGAAGAATGTATTGATCCGGATAGTTTTTTCCCAAACTGATTTCGGTAATCTTGAAGCTAATATTCGGCTCGATTCTTTCTTCTACTTTTTGATAAAGATTTTTGGCTGTTTCATCGATTCCAAGATGATTCAGCGGCTCGATTTCATGAGATCTATCATTGACTCCGACAATCAATGTTCCTCCTTGGGAATTTGCAAATGCCACGATTTCCTTTAGCCATTTCAGTTCGTTGTCGTTGCCGTTTTTATCTGTTCCAAGTAGCAGCCGGACTTTAAATTCGATTCCATAGTTTTCGTTTTCTATATTCGGTAATAATTCATTGATTTTCATGCTTTTTGATCTCTTGTTTTTCTGAAAATATTATATATTCTATTTTTTTATATTTCTAGATACTTCTAGATAAAAAATACGATAATTATGGGAAAATTTAAGAATTTAGTATATAGAACTTCTAGATACTTCTAGATAATTTCTAGAACTTCTAGATACCGGAGGAATGTCTGGAAGAGCGAGGATATTTTTCATGTTTCCGTTACTTTCTTGCTCAAAACACTTGTATTTTTTTTTTTTTTCTAAAATTAAACTGAATCGCTTGCCGCTTAAGGGATAGTCCAACCCCTAAAAACGGCATAGATCCACTATTGTCCCAAGAAATCTTGATTGGGATACGCTCTTTGTCGTTATTCTCAAAGGTTTCTTGTCATTCGTTCTAAAAGAAAGGATTACAAGATTATGAAGAAAAATTTCAAGAAATCTAAGTTCGTTATTCTCCCTGCCCTTGCTACTCTCGTTCTTACCGGTGTCGCCAGTGTTACCGGTACTGTTGCATGGTTCACTGCCAACAGAGCTGTCACTGTTACTGGAAATAAGTTTGAAACCAAAATTTTAGACGGCGATTTGAGTGTTGCTATTACTAAAGGCGTTGGAATCGAAGAAGATGTAACAGCAGGTACAAATGTTTCTGCTACAGTTGATGGGTTCCTTACACATGGGTCATATAATGCTGCTGCCGGTTCTAGTGGTTCTCTTTATGTGGCTAATTTAGATAATAATGGAAAAGTTGAAGGTTATTCTGACAGAGGAAATGTTGGGACGGCAGTTGAAGCGGAAAAAACACAAACATCTAGTAAATGGTTTGCCGGAACTTCTTCAAATTCTCATGTATGGTATGGTGTCTCTTGGACTATGACTTTTAACACTACGAATCAGACTAATGACAAGATTGCTCTACAGTTTGATCCTACGGGTTCTAAAGCTACTGACAGCATTTCTGATGGTGAGACCATTAAAGGTTTGAGAATTGCCTTCATGACAACTGATAAACTTGTTGTTGCAAGTGGAGACAAGGCTGTGGCCTCTGGCAATAGTACAAGTGCCAGTCTTAAGCATGTTATAAGTGCTACAGCAGAAACTAAAACTGCTAATTTTGATTCTAATACATTCTTTAAGATTGGTGATCAAAATGCGAAAGTCGAATTGGCTAAGGATTATGATGCTGATATGGTAACAAGAAAGACTTATCTTGGGGATGTTGGTACTAGTGGCTTGATTGTTACAGTCGTTGCATGGTTTGAAGGTGAAGATCCTTCGATTGTTAATGACAAAACACTTTCTTCTGTTACAGCATCTTTAAGTTTCTATGCAAGACGTTATACGGAAGCTTAACGAACTTACGATTATTAGATTTTAACCTTTGAAAATATGACCCATATGGATGTCCAGCCATATGGGTCTATTCTTTGATAGTCAAATTCCGGTTTTTTTCAAAACAGAACAAGCATATCCGTAATGTTTCAATAGGGCATTACGGATAATGGAAGACCATAAGATGGACAGACGTATACTTATGGTCTTCCGCCTATGGAAATGAACCAGGAAGTGGTTATAAATTTTGACTCCTTCTCTTATTTTTAGATGAAGGAGTTTTTTACTTTGCGAAATTTATATAAATAATACTTTCACAACGGATAGGACTATGCAGTCTCTTTTTTCGGTCTGCCGACCTTTCGCTTGGCCGGCTGTTCTTTTTCCGTGATTCCTAGGTCGCAGAGCAGCTTCTCCGTGGATGGATTCACCCTGATCAGGCGGAAGCCGGATCCGTCAATCCTGATCTTCTTTGCCCTTTTGAGTCTTTCCATCATCTGGCCGTAGGTGTAGTTCAATACTTTTTTCTTCTCCGCATCATTGAGGATGCTATACGTGAGAAGCGAGGAAAGAAAGCTCACGAATTCGCAGGCCTGCTTGTAATACCTCATCACCGTCTCGATCTCCCAACGCCTGGAATAGGCATCATAGATTTCCTTTGTCCATGTCGATGTCGCATTCCAGTACGACTGTCCCGAATTTCATCTGCTTCTTTCTGAATTCGGAATCGTCGTATCCGTCCGCATTCCTTCTGAGGAAGTCCGCCTCTTCCTTCGAAGCCCTTCTCTGGTTCCGGAACGAATAGAGGAACTTTCCTTTTCCTTCTACGGAATCCTTCCAGCACGAAATACCATGCCATGACCAAACATCAAGACAACAATATGAAGGAAATGGCAACAGGAAAACCAAAACCCATAATAGAAAAGGTTCACAGGAAGACTGCATATCGTATTGAAGTATATCCTTCCGTTCTTGACTCTTCTGGCATTGCCCTTGATAATCTCGGAAAAAGCAAAGATAGGAACAAGAAGCAACATACAATTCCTTTTCCAGTCCTATCATTTGTTTATAGTCTATTTAGATGCACCAGTTGTTCTACAATTTTCCTACATCTACAAGAAAATCGTTAAATGCCTGAACATTCAGGCATGTCCCTTGTTCTAAATTCCAATTTGCAGAAGTTATCTCTTAAACAATTTCGAGTGCGAAAACCAAGGCGATATAGCATGAGAACAAGCACATCATCTAGAATTTCATATGCCAGAAACCAATCTGGTTCGATATGACATTCTCTTGCTTACAAGAAAGGTTGTGGACACGATATTTTGCATCCAGTATGCCGCCATCTGCGAGAATATTCATGATCTTAAACAATTTGTCCAGATCTTTATTTTGTTTCTTTGCTAGTTTTAGGTCTTTCTTAAACTGGTTCTTTGACCCCATACTTCAACTTCCGGTGCCGCTTTAAGATCGTCTATATTATCATAGCCTTTAACGCTGCTATCGGAAGTGACTACGTTTTGCATGGAAGCAGGAAAGGAAACTTCGACAGCGCCGGATACGAGGAAAAGTCGAAGACCTTCGGTTCGATCTGCTTCGTGTCGAATAGGGATTTCGATACGAAAGATGTATACGGATGCTATAGGACCTGATGGCATTCATCATGGCAGTGCTAAGGTCACAATCACAAGGGAATTGCCACACAGGGTGAACGGACACTATTTTCTGAATTATGTCTATACGTCGCTGAAGAAGGAAATACTGAATGCACTTGTTGTGACAGACAGTCGATAGAAGACGTGGTAGAATCCTGGAATTTTGGTCTTGGAAAATGATGATAGTATAAACTATGAAAAGTATAGGTTATAGATTCATGCTGTCTTGGTTTAAAAGAAAATCATATATGCTGATGATGAGATATCCTTTTTCGGTAATCCAAGGCTTGATGAAGTCGCCTACTATGATGATTTTCTTGAAGGAGTCGTCGATACGATCGAGAGATGTTGTTTCTTGTTTCATTTTCTCTTCATCCGGAATCGAAAAGGCGGATTGTATGTAATATCGTTTGCTTCCAAGATTGCAGACGAAATTGACTTCGGATTGGATGGTAGTACGTTTTCCTTCTTTTGATTTTCCGGTATGGCTTACGATACCTACATCGACATTGTAGCCACGAATCAGCAGCTCGTTGTAAATGATGTTTTCCAAGATGTGGGTATGTTCCTGTTGACGGAAATTAAGTGCGGCATTACGAAGTCCGATATCGGTGAAATAGTATTTGAACGGGCTTCCGATATACTTGCGTCCTTTGATGTCGAATCGTTCTGCTTTGTTTAGGATTAAAGCGTCTGTAAGGTAGTTGATGTAATTGGAAATGGTGACTGCTGAGGCATTTATTTGCGAACTCTGGAATGTTTTTGCAAGTTTCGGTGGGTTTGTAAGAGAACCTGTTGCGGATGCCAGGATTTCTACGAGAGTATCCATCACGATGTCTCCTTGTAGATGATAGCGTTCCACAATATCTTTGATGTAGGTCTCCTTTAGGATATCCTGAAGATATTTGGATTTGTCTGTATCATTCTTCTTTGACAGTACTAATGGTAAACCGCCATAAGTGGAATATTCGCTGAAAGCCTCGTATTTGTCTCCATCATAGACGGAAAAATATTCATAGAAGGATAATGGGTATATGTGGATTTCATCGCCTCTTCCACGGAATTCGCTCATGATGTCCGATGAAAGGAATTTGGAATTGCTTCCTGTGATATAAACATCGGTGTTGTTTTTATGCAATAGTCCATTCAGTATTCCATAGAGGCGGATGGGTTCTTTCTTTCGGATTTCTTCATCGGAAATGGCGAACTGGACTTCATCAAGTAGAATGTAGTACATGCCATCATTATCTTGGATTTTCTCATGCAGGTATTTGTTCAATTGATCGGGATTGCGAAGATTCCTGTTTTCATCATCGTCAAGTGAAATCTTAATGATATGATCGTTGTTAACTCCGATGCTAAGAAGGTAGTGGTAGTATAAATCAAAAAGAAGATAGCTTTTACCGCATCGTCGAATCCGGGTGATGATTTTGATCAGTCCGTTTTCTTTTCTGTCGATGATTTGATTTAGATAATTGTCGCGTTTGATTTGTTTCATTTTCATGTTTTCTCTGCTTTGTGATTCTATGCATTTGCATATTTTTACAAAGCGAAAATGGAGCGTTTCGAGTGCTTTGGTTGTAAGAGGATTGACTGCTGTGTTTTTGAATGAATAGAGAAAAGGATTTGGAAATTTGAAGTAGGGTAAAAGCGTGCTATAAGTCAATAAAAATTTTAAATTAAGCAGAGGATTATCATACATTCATACCAAAATTGTTCTTGGAGGATTTTGGGATGATCGAAGAAAAAGAATATTATTATGACAAAAACGGGTTGAATTTCAGTTAGAAGATGAATGAGGAAATCAAGAAAAACTAGGGTAATCAATAAAGACGAAATGTATAAGATCTATGGTATTGTCATGGAACAGCTGCAGAAATTCGAGCAGCAGCTTTAGGGTGTTTTCCGAGTGTTCAATTTAGCAAGCAAACAAATCAGCATAAGATCGGACGAAGATCATATCAAGAAAATTTTTGATAGTCATTCATCTGAATGATGCTGAGGTTACTCAATTGTTTTCGTGTCTTGCCAATGCCTATAACATAAAGGAGTTTTTCTTCTTTTCACGATTTCCTTATGATATGAAGGAGTGCTCCGATTATTTTTATAATTGTTATATTTTTTGACAGGATATGAGCTTCTTCAAACGGAAATCCAGGAGTGGCTTTCGAAAAATCATAAGAAAGCTTGAAGCGGATTGAAGAATTATCTTCTGATTTCTGCTATTTTTCAAGAGCGATTCTAAAAGCGTATAATTTCAATAAAAGCGTACAAAAAATGATGGCAAAATTTGCCATCATTTTTAATGAATAATAGATTGTTTCTTATGGATTAGTGAAGCGGATTGTTGACTTTATTTGTTCCATCGGAAACGGAGATAACATTAGCAAGGAATGCTTTTCCGTTGAAATTGACGATTGCAACTTCAACAGTTGTCTGCTTGTTGAGATATGGTTCTGTAAAAGCAAACTGGTTCGGACTGCTGGAATAGCCACGGATGCAGATTCCTTTGTAGTTCTTTCCATCTTTTCCTTTGTTGAATTCTTCTTCGTTCTCAAAGAGGTAAAGCTGACCATAGTTTCCGTCTGTCTTGATGAGGTAAGCAGAGACAGTATAGATCTTAGCAGTATCTTCAATGGAGTTCATGGCAGCCAAGTCAGCAACAGACTTGCTTTCGAAACTTGTTGTAGAATAGTCGTTCTTGGTAGAAAGAGTACCGACGACTTCACAGGAGGAAAGAACAATCTGGGTCTTGCTGGTATCTTTTCCTTGTTCGTCTCTTGTACCGCTGATGACGACTTCATCACCGACAGAGAGGTCATTCATGACGTCGCTGTCTTTGACAAGGCAGGCGATGGATCCGGTATTATCTACGACATAGAAGCCGGCTTTGTTCATGACTTTTCCGCTGATGACACCTCTTATCTTGACAGTATCATTGACGGCTGCGGTAATGGCTTCATTGACTGTCTTTACGCCTTCAAGAGGATTGAAGTATTTGATGGTGATGGAATCGGTAGCGGTCTTTCCGTTCAGGCTTGCTGTGACGGTAATGGTTGCTGTCTGGCTTTCGACTTTATTGACATGGAAAGTGGTCTTTCCTTCCTCTGTCTTGAAATAGGCAAGGGATTCATTGTCGGAAGTATAGGAGATGGAAAGGTCACTGATTCCGAGGAGCTCATTGGAATATGTGGTCTTGACTTCAAGATCAGGATCTCCGGCGTATTCACTCTTGAACTGGTCCATAGCGATATAGTCAAGGGCAAACTGAGGAGCTTCGTTGAGATCATAGACGTAGTTTTCAATCTTTTCGACAGCAACAGGGATGAAACGATAGACGCATCCGGAGGCAGTGGACTTGCAATTGATCGGAGAGAGATAGACGTTCAGGACCTGGTCGAGATAATCGTCGAGATAGGAGAAGTCGGATCCGCTGTTGGAAGTGTAGACATAGCTACCCGTATATCCGTCGAGGTCATCGACGTAATAGTTGACAAAGCTTCCACCTTCCTTCTTCTTGATGATGGCTTTGACTTTGAAGACATCGGTGGTGATGTTCTTTTCTTTGACATCGGTTTCCATGATCTTCTTGACGGTGCTTTCCTGGATCCAGGATTTGTCGAAATCATGGGTCTGGTTGTCATTGTCGATGAGATAGGTATTGGAAATCTGGATGGAACCCTGATAGCCGTTCTGTTCGGCAAGGCTCTGTTCGTTGGAGGCGATGAAATGTTCGACTTCGCCGATGACGGTGACTTTGTTTCCAATCTTGGTCTGGATGGTTGTCATTCCGCCATAGACGAAGATGGATCCGGTATTGTCGATGAGGTAGAAACCGTTGTAGTTCATCTTCTGGGTTCTGGTGTGGTAGCTGACGATTCCGGTGAGTTTGACCTTGGTGGTAACGGCAGCGGCTCTTGCTGCGGCGATGGTGGATTCCTGATATCCTTCCTGGGAAGGTGCTGTATGTGTCTTTTCGATTTCCTGGATATGGCAGGTCTTGAGTTCCGGAGTTCCCTTGTAGGTATGGAGAACACCTTTGATGGTGATGGTGTCTCCGACAATCGGGACATATTCGAGCTTGTCGAAATAGACGTCTTTTCCTTCGCTGTCGAGTCCTCTCAAGCCATAGACGGAGATGTCGTTTGTTCCGTCTGTGAGGGTGATCTGACCATAGTAGTAATTGGCAAAAGACTTGATGGAACCTTTGACGATGTATTCGGTGGTATTGTCTTCTCCTAATGTGGCTGCCAAGTCATTGGCTTCGGTGACGGAATAGACTTTGTCGGAATCATCTGGGGTTGTCGAAGAACCGGTGCTGGAGTTGGATGGAGTTGTGCTTCCAGTGGTAGTTGTTGTGGAAGTTTTGTCAGATGGCTGAGTTGTAGAAGCCTGAGAGTTGTTTGATGGGGTTGTAGAAACGGAACTGCCTGTACGATTGCAGCCTGCGGTAAGCATGGCTACGAGGGCAAGAGAGATGAGTCCGGCACGTCTTTTGCTTGTAAGTTTCATTATGAATACTCCTGTTTCAGCAAAAGAATATCAAATTGAGAAAAAGAAAGAAACCTAGTTATTTTGCAAATGTAAGCGCTATAAAATGCCATAAATACTAGTCATTTGTATCATAAGTACTAAAAATAAGTATTAAACGCTTCCTATTGTTCTTTATTAAAGATAACAATTCAAGAGCAAATGTATACGCTTCCAGAGGATAAAATTCCGGTTAGGAATGGGTGTGTAGTAGAGGCAAAATAGATAAATCGATTCCAGTGTAATCCGTATTTGAATAGAGTAGCTTTTCAGTTATTGTCCAAGGCTGTTTTGCTCCAATAGAAACTCCTTTATGCCGATGATCAGATGACCATTTAATTGTTACGTGGCTTTATGCTTTTTCCGACAACGATTATTTTCTTGAAGGAATCATAGGTTTTATCGAATGATTTCGTTTTTTTGCTTCATTTTGTCTTCATTTGTGATGTCATAGGCCGATTGGATATAGTAGCGTTTGCTTTCTTGATTGGCAACGAAATCGATTTCCAGCTGTCGCCTTTCTGATGATCCGTTGACGTTTTCTCGTGTATCCACAACTCCGACATCTACGTTATATCCACGATAACGGCGCTCGTTGTAAATGATATTTTCCATCAGATGGTTTTCTTCTGTTTGTCTGAAATCAAGCTGCGCATTCTGCAATCCGACATCCTCAAAATAAATCTTATATGGTGAACCGATATACTTCTTTTCTTTTACATCGTATCTTTTTGCCTTGGATAGCATTTCCTGCATATAGGTGATATAGCGGTTGATAGTTAGGGCACTCAAGGATGTCTTCGTGATGCTTTTGAATATATTTCCAGGTTCTGTTGGATTGGTTAAAAAGAAAATGCCTGATGCTATGATATCGAATAGCTCTCCAATATTCTCGTCGGAATTAAGATGGTTTATTTCTACAATATCTTTGAGGTAAACATTTTGTAACTGTGTCTTTAGATAACTGGCTTTTTGTTCTGGAGTTTTCATCAAGGAGACTGCTGGTAAGCCACCATAAATCATGTAATCGTCAAGAGCATATTCAGGTTCGTTATTGTAATTTGTATAAAACTCAGAGAAGGACAGAGGAAGAACATGTACCTTATCACCTCTTCCGGCAAACTCGGTTAAGACGTCACTGGATAAAAAACTGGAATTACTTCCGGTTACATATACGTCCATCCGTTTAGAACTGTTTCGAAGCAATCGAGATTCTAACTTTATCCAGTAACAGATAATACAAATCGTTAACTGTCATTGTCTGGGGAAATATAATATTAATTTTTGGAATTTACTTTTTTATTTTTTGGTGTTTTTTTGTAAATCCTTGCCGATAAGCAGCAGATCATCTGCGGAATCAAATTCGAATTTAATGATATGATTTCCTTTTACGTCCTCATTCAATCTCAGATAACAAAATTCTCGAATGCTTTGCTTCTATATTCTTTGTCTTTCTTTCCGAGTAGATAGGTCATATAGCGAGGAATGGTGATGATATCTCCTTCTTTTCCAATGTTGTTGTCGCTGATCTTGATGAGTTTGATGTTTCCATATTTTTCTTTGTTCTTCATGATTGTTTTAGATGACTTGCAGTTTCCGTTTTTTGCTTTTACTTCCAATAGATAGGGTTCCTGTAAATAGGAGATGACAAAATCGATTTTCAGTCCGCTTTCTTTTGCATAGTAGTAGACATCCATATCGGATTTATAAAGCGAGTCAAAGACAACAGCTTCATAAATGGCCCCTTTGTTCTGATCGAGGTTGCCGTTTAGAATTCCTAATGCGGTGTTATATCCGAACAAGGAAATAAGAATTCCGATATCACATGGGAAAAGCTTGAACTGCGAAACGATTCTATTGGCTTCATGAGGAAGGGAAGGAAGAATAAGGTTATATACTTTTTTGACAAGACCGACATCAACTAGGTAATCCAGTGCATCCTTTTTATCCGTAGAATTTCCGGTTTCGATTTTCGAAACAACGTAATAAAGGTTGCCCAATCTGATTTACTCTATAGTCCGAACTTATCGAGAAGTTCCCTGTCCTTTTTGCTCAGGGAACAGAGTTTCCAGTCTTCTCCGTTCTCGTCCTCGCTTGTCTTTATACAGTCGTCGAGTCTTTCCATCACATCCTTGAAGGTGAAGGAACTGAAGAGTCCTTCTTGAGTGATCCTGTTCTTCATCCTACAGGCCATGATCGTGGAAAGGTAGTTTACGAATTCG